>JAESGQ010000086.1_pt1 | contig 95682 bp, 71 predicted proteins | sample 9266251 | NCBI WGS metagenome assembly JAESGQ01 (sample SAMN17056778, study PRJNA650883) | algae metagenome | isolation source: Kaiparowitsia implicata GSE-PSE-MK54-09C and co-occurring heterotrophs from... | place: USA: Kaiparowits Plateau, Grand Staircase Escalante National Monument, UT ... | reverse complement strand
TATCGCTTCATTGCAAACTGGATGTGAGCAGTTAACGCACAAAATGAATGGGTTCATCTGCCCACTGGTACGTCGGTTGAACTTACAATTGATCTTTTCATCTGCTTAGAGTGATAGAAGAGGGTTATGCCGCAGTTGGGTCTAAAAGACTGCCTCAGGATAGGCTAATTTGGGTCGCAAAATTATCTATACTTTTGTAAACCATAGGCGGATACGCCATAGGATTTTGTTATTGTCTCAACGCGGGGAGTCGCCATGTACATCATACAAATCGCCTCAGAATGCGCACCTGCCATCAAAGCAGGCGGGCTTGGCGATGTTGTCTTTAGCCTCAGCCGAGAGCTAGAAGCCCGTGGGCACACTGTAGAGGCGGTGCTGCCGATGTATGACTGTATGCGGTACGACCATATTTGGGGACTGCACGAAGCCTATCAGGACTTATGGGTGCCCTGGTATGACGGGCAAGTTCATTGCTCAGTGTTTTGCGGCTGGGTACATGGGCAGATTTGCTTTTTCATCCGTCCCCATTCTCAAGATGACTACTTTGATCGGGGCGTATACTACGGCTGCGATGATGATGTGATGCGGTTCACCTTCTTCAGTAAGGCCGCCCTTGAGTTTTTGCATCAGAGCAATAAGCGTCCTGATGTGATTCACACCCACGACTGGCAGACTGGGCTGCTGCCGGTGATGCTGTTTGAGATTTACCAATGGCACGGGATGGAAAATCAGCGAGTTTGCTACACCATCCATAATTTTAAGCATCAAGGGATGGGCGGCGTAGAAGTGCTGAAGGCAACGGGCTTAAACCGCCCCGAATTTTATTTTCAGTATGAGCGCCTGCGCGATAACTTTAATCCGTTTGCCATCAACTTTATGAAGGCTGGTATTGTTTACTCTAATGCCATCACCACAGTGTCACCCCATCATGCATGGGAAGCGCATCATGGTGAATTTGGCTACGGGTTAGGGCACACGCTGCATTCTTTTCAGTACAAGTTCACAGGCATTCTGAATGGAATTGATTACACCATTTGGAATCCTGAAGTGGATAAATATATTTCCCAGCCCTATTCGAAAGAAGATCTGTCTGGGAAAGCTGCTAACAAGAAAGCATTACGGAAGCGACTCAATCTGGAGGATGCGCCAGACAAACCGCTGATCTGCTTTATTGGACGCTTGGATGAACAGAAGGGCATGAATCTAGTTCATCATGCGATTTATCATGCGCTGAAGTGCGATGCTCAGTTTGTGCTGCTGGGGTCTGCGACAGATTCTCGCATTCAAGCCTGGTTTGCCCATGAGCATGACTTTCTCTCTGCAAACCCTAATGCGCATCTAGAGTTGGGCTTTAATGAAGAGTTGTCGCACCTAATTTATGCGGGGGCAGATATGATCATCGTGCCTAGCAATTTTGAGCCTTGTGGGTTAACGCAAATTATCAGCTTGAAGTATGGAACGGTGCCAATTGTACGCGGCGTTGGTGGTCTGGTGAATACGGTGTTTGACCGCGACTATGATGAGACGCATGCCCCTGAGGAGCGTAACGGCTATGTGTTTTATCAGACTGATAACTATGCGCTGGAATCAGCAATGGAGCGGGCGATTGGGCTGTGGCGTTATTATCCCGATGAGTTTGAAGCGCTGATGTTGCAAGGGATGGCCTGCGACTATTCTTGGAATCAGTCGGGCGATCGCTACGAAGATATTTATGAGTATATCCGCCATAAATAGCAAGATGATTAAGACAATGATTGTCCTAAAACTCTTGATCTGAACTTGTTACGACGTGTGCCCCCACCCAGATTCATGCTGTCATTCAACAGCGCCGTTTTTTGGAGGCTAATTTTATGGTGATGCAGAATCTCTGCATTGGGCGAGCAGCCATCAAGCTTTCGGATTGACTGCGCCAACACCCCTACTGGATTACTGTTGGTTGCCTTGGAATTTTCTTGGCAAAAATCACCTTATCCCGTTTGGGTCAGCGGCATTACTTGCCGGCTCGCCCTGCTGTAGCATCCACGGATTCCAGTTCTGCTAAGCGAAAGGTCACTAGCTTATCCCAGTTGCCGCCTTCAAACAGCACGGCGGCTTTGCCGTCGCTGATGCGCTGCACCAGACCTTGAAAGTTGTAATAGGTATCGTCGGTATTGATTACCCGAACCGCTGAGCCTGGAAGAATCATAGGGATCTCATCTACTTTGCTACTGCATTATTAAACCATAGCGCTTAGGCTAATTGCTGTTTTGGTCGAGCCGGTGAGGGGGGTGAACTTGTTGTAATGTGCAAGATACACCCAATTGGAATAGGGGGATGATGCGCTCTAGTCTAGCGTTTGTGGCGTTGGACATGAGTCTCTTAGCGACGGTTCTAGCAGGTGTCTAGGAGCAGTTTGATGTGGACTGGGCGTGTCATCAATTCTGACCAAAAGCCTTATGCTACGAGCGTTGCCACGCCCGCCCAAAAACCGGGCTAGGGGCTGTGACCGTTGAGTTCTGGGCCATCCAAAGGCTAATTGATGACAGCCCCTAGTATTCTGTCAAGACTGAAATGTAGGGGCTGACTATTCTTGGCATGGCCTCCTTGGAGTGCATTGCTATGCGAATGCACCCTACGGCACCCTAATTCTTAGTCCTGACGCTGCACTAGGCCAGTTTTCTATCCACCGGGCTTATCAATCCGTCTATAGATAGTAGAGCAATGGCTCTATTCCTTCTACCGTTGAAGGGTGCATTCTTGTCAACTGCATCTATCCGCTAGTTCTGAAGCGGCGAGTTTGCGCTGAACATGCATCACCTGAGCAGCACGAGTTAACGATCGATTGGACGATCTCGCGATAGGGGCTGTGTTTACTTTTTGACCAAATAAGTTATGAATTATACTTACGACTTCGTTGTGATTGGCGGCGGGTCTGGTGGGCTAGCTGCAGCGACGCGGGCGGCCCATTACGGCGTTAGCGTAGCGCTGATTGAGCAAGAGCATCTAGGCGGCACCTGTGTGAATCGGGGCTGTGTGCCCAAAAAGCTGATGGTGTATGCGGCTGATGCTCCGTGTCAGATAGAGCTGGCTCAAGACTATGGCTGGCAAATTCCTTTGTCTGCCTTTGATTGGGAGCATTTTAAGCATTTACGCGAGCTAGAAATTGAGCGCTTGCGTCAGGTTTATGACATGTCGCTGTCTAATGCAGGGGTGCGGCGTTTGATGGGCCGTGCTCGTCTACTCGATTCACACACGATTCAGGTAAAGGGCGATCGCATCACTGCCGACAAAATCCTGATTGCGGTGGGCGGCAAACCTATCGTGCCCGATATTCCTGGTATTGAGCATGCTGTAACCTCGCGGGAATTGTTTGATCTGCCAGAGATTCCCCAGCACATTGCGATTATTGGGGGCGGCTACATTGGGGTAGAATTTGCCAGCATCATGCGAGGGTTGGGCTGTGAGGTGTCGATTCTTAATCGGAAAAGCGGCATTCTCACTGGGTTTGATAGTGATATTACCCAACTGCTGCGCGACAGGTTGCAAAAGCGCGGCATTCTAAGCCTCTGCAATACGAAGGCTACGGCCATTGAGCGGAAGGATAGTGTGCTGGAACTGTCGCTGTCGGGCGATCGCTCTGAGCCGCTTAGGGCTGATGTGGTTTTGTGTGCGGCGGGGCGATCGCCCAATTTAGACGGGTTGGGCCTAGACCAGGCCAGTGTGGAGTACAGTAAAACAGCCATTGAGGTGGATGATTATAGCTGCACTAGTCAACCTAATATTTATGCGATTGGTGATTGCACGGGGCGATTGCCGTTGACGCCAGTTGCCATTGCTGAGGGACGCGCCGCCGCAGATACGATATTTGGAAATAAGGCCCGTAAGTTAGACTATGGCTCGATTCCTACTGCTGTCTTTTCGCGGCCTGAAGTTGCGGCAGTGGGCATGACTGAGGCTGAGGCGCGTGAACACTTTGGGGATGATGATGTGACGTGCGATCGCACCGAATTCAGACCGCTGATGTATAGCTTCACGAATGGTTCTCTGAAAACTACAATCAAATATGTGTCACGCCAAAAGACCGACCAGGTGGTGGGGCTACATATTCTCGGAGAGCATGCAGCAGAGATGATTCAAGGTATGGCGCTGGCTATTAAACAAGGCATCACTCGTGTCGAAATTGCCGATGCAATCGGCATTCATCCCACGTCTGGAGAGGAGCTGTTTAGCTTCAATATAGAGTAGACTGCTGTCTCATGTTGCTGGTCAACCTAGAGTATTCTGTTTGGAGTATTTTGTCTAAGTGCTCCAAGTTGACTAGTGCTCTGTCAAGACTGAAATTTAGGGTATGACTGTTCTTAGCATGGCATTCTTGGGGTGCATTGCTACGCGAATGCACTCTACGGCACCCTAATTCTTAGTCCTGACGCTGCACTGGGCCGTTTTGTGCTGACCGTCTGCTTATGCACTCCAGCGGGTGTAGGGCAGGTTGGCTGCCGTGGTGCGAATTTGGTCTGCTTGGGCAACCAGTTGCCCGGTGGCATCCCAACTGCCTGAGAGGAACATCTGCCGGGGGCCGTCGCCCATGTGCAGGGGGATGGAGAGGTCGTCACAGGTGGCGGTCATGGTGGTTAGGTCAACCGTGACGGTGCGCTGGGGATTGGTGGCGATCGCCCCTTGCAGCGCTTTTACGTCTGCTTCACTAGCGGTGAGGCACGGGATGCCCATGGCGACGCAGTTGCCGAAGAAGATTTCGGCAAAGCTTTCGCCGATGAGGGCTTTGATGCCCCATTTGGCGATCGCCTGGGGCGCATGTTCTCGAGAGGAGCCGCAGCCAAAGTTGCGATTCACCACGAGCACTTCAGCGCCTTGATACTGGGGTTGATCAAACGGGTGTTCGCCTTGGCGCTGGATGCGATCATCCTCAAAGGCGTGAGCCCCTAACCCGTCAAAGGTGACGCATTTAAGAAAGCGAGCAGGAATGATGCGATCGGTGTCGATATCGTTGCCGGTTAACGGAATGCCGCGTCCGGTAAGTGTTGTTACAGTACTGGTCATAGTAGGAGAGAGGATGGATTGGAGAATAGCATTCCAGCATTCAACGCTGAATGGGTTAGTGAATTAAGATTGAATGGTGCTGGGATGACTTGAGCGATCGATTCAGGATCGATTGAGGATTCTGTTGATGATGTTATATATCCTTGCTGTGAATTATGCTGTGAATTAATTGGATTCATTTAGTAACCGGGTGGCCGTTTGGGCGATCGCCCCATCGGTAATGCCATTAAAGTCCATTAACTCACCGGCGCTAGCCGTGGTTTCGCCGCGTTTCCAGGCGAGGGTGTCGCGGGGGCAGGTGGCGCGCAGCATCACCGGCTCGAGCATGCCGCTGGCCCCTCCCGTAATACCGATTAGGGCATCGCCGCCAAACAGGGTGGTGAATCCGGCATCGTCAAGGAACGCACCATCAGGCTGGGAGCAACTGTCCCACGCTACATCCGTGGGACGGTAGAGGCGGCGCGGGCTTACAATCGAAACAATTCTATAGCCCAATCCTTGCTGCGCCACTTGCTGTGCGGCTGCATAGACAGGGTTTATAACCATGTCGCCAACCACCGCAAAGACAACGGTTTTGCTGCCGCTGGCTTCTTCTAGCAAGATTGCACCGGATTGCAAGGCTTCGCGGGTTTGCTCAACCGTTGTGCGAATGGGGAGGGGCGACTTGCTTGCAGTAATGACAATGCCCTTGTTTTGAGCCGTGAGCGCCCAGTCGTAACAGGCCTGAATGCTATTGGCGTCGGGAGGAAACAGCGGGAAGACGTTGCCGTTCCGCATCATGGCGGCGAAGTAGGCTTCGATTTCGGGGCGTTGATGCGTCCAGCCGTTGCGCCCTTGCTCTAGGGCACCTGCGGTGTAGAGCGTGATGGTGGCGGGGGTGGGACGCCGTAACTCGGCCATGGCCTGGGTTACGGTTTGCCAAATGGGCAGGCCGTTGATGGCAAAGGATTCGTAGGAGCACCAGAGGGTGCGGCCACCCATAAGCGCTAGCCCTGCCGCCAACCCGGCGCAGGCGTCTTCGCTCAGGGGTTCGTAGACCTGACCAGTCGGACTTTGATTGTAGAGCTCGTCGGGGGTGGGGTGGATGATCTTGAGTGCTTTGTTAATGTTGCCAATGCCGGAGGCTTCGTTGCCGTCAGCATTGGTAACGAGGAAGGTGCGATCGCACTGCCCGACATGTCCCACGAGCGCCCCCATGGCAGTGGTCGAGACTTTTGGATCGCCCCCGACGGGATACTCTTCTAGAGGCAGGGTGCCGAGATCAGGCAGATCCCGCTCAAATTCTGTGACGACGGTTTTGGCAGCGGGGCCACCTCCGGCACGTTCACAGTTGGTGCGCACCAGTTCCCACGTTTTGGGCGTTAGCGCACGACTCTGCAACGCTGTGACAATATGGGGGGCATCGAGCGTGTCTTTGGGATAAAGGTTGTGGGATTTTGCACCCAGAGCGTGAACGCCAGAACCCTTAAGCTGCTTGATGATGAACACGGTCAGCTTGCCCCCCAAGGCCGAGCGCGATGCCTCGTCTACGCCGGCTAGCACGGCTTGGGTAAACTCGAGTCGCTGCTCAAAGGAAAAGGCGGTGCTATCCACGTAGTCACCGGATTGATTCTGGTCGTCAAAGTCTTTGGCATCGACCAGCACAACTTCTTCGAACCCGTTGCCGTGCCAATACGCCATCATCTGCTCGTTGGTCTTGAGAGAGACCATGCTGTGATGCTCTTGGGAGTAGCCGTTCCAGACGAGTATGGGCAAGAAGTTGGTGGTGTTGGGATAGGCCGTGTGGAAGTGGCCGAAGGCGCTCATGATATAAGGTTCGCCTAGGCCGCCATCCCCAATGGTGAAGGGAAAGAGGGTGCCGGGATTGAGCAAGGCGGCGGCCATGCCGAAGTGCTGCCCTTGCCCAAGCGGGCCAGCGGGAGAGAGCAGGCCGGGAATTTGCCCAGAGAGGTGCCCCAGCAAACCGTGGCGCTCTCGAAACCGATCGCGCAATTGCTGCACCGTGAAGATGTCCATCTCTTCGAGGGAGCGATCGAGAAACATGGCGCTGTAAAAGCCGGGGGCGTGGTGGCCGACTTCGGTGACGATGTTCTTATGCCCCAGCATGACGAGGGAGGCATAGGCTTCGGCCTGGCTGGCAAAGCCGCCGGGATGCCCTGACCCTTTGCTAGCGCAGACTTGCAGCATTAAATAGCGGAGGGCATCGGCGTAGAGCAGGGTTTGATAGATGGCAGCAGGGTCGTTGACGGCGGCGATCGCCCGTGTTCCTTCAGCAATTGCTGGAGCCTGGCTATGGGCGTCAAATCCGGGTAGCGGCTCGCCAAAATATTGAATGCCGTCGCAAAAGGCGGGAATCTTTTCTGTTAATGCCGTCATCAACTCTTTACCTCTAGAACGATTGCGTATAGCTGTTGGGATGCGATGGATGAAGGGATCTGATCGCGGATCACGTCCGATCACGCTTGATACTTTATCCTATCGCCTGCCGCAAGTCTGATATCGATTGAATTACTGATGCGTCGGATAACCGAAAATCAATGCAATGACTGCGCTTTCTGTATACAGAATACAATAAAGGGTTGTGAAACCGATACCGTTGCACTTGTGTTGGCTAGGGCTAAATAGCGGGAGGGCTTCTCTCTGGGCGATCGCTGCGATCGCCTTGGACATTTTTCTGACTCATGCCGCAGTTTAAGAGGGATGTTGAGGCGCTGTGTGTTGTGCAATGCCCCAACATCCTCGATGTACCGTGCGAAATGCGTACCGATACATCAAGGGCTTGAGCGTATCCCAATTCCGGTTATTGAGGTCGAGAACTGCGATCAAGAATTGTCGATCAGAATGGGATCGCCTCGATGCACTTGAGGGGCGTCGGCATCCTCAATGGAGATGGTGACGCGATCCACCAGGTCGCTCTCGCGAAAGAGGGAGGGCACGAGCACGTCTTCAGACACGATGTTTCCACTGGCATCGACCGTGAAGGTGCCAGTCAGGATGGCACCTCGCTGGTCAACGGTAGCGGGAAAGTCAGACTGAGGTAATGTCCAGATGGCGTAGACCTGATCTGGGGGAAGCGGCGGTAGGTTGGCTACGCTGACCGAGGCGTCGAGGGTGTTGGGGTTGATGGTGATGATGGCGGTGGCAGGTTGGGTGCCGTCGATGCTCTGAAGGGCGTAGGTGAGGGTTTCAAACTGCTGTTGCTGGGCTTGGAGGGTTTGCACGGTGCGCCAAAGGCGAATGTTGTTTAGGCCTAGGGCAAGAATGAGGGCAGCAGCGGTCAGCCCCAAGGGTGTTTGCCACGTACGGTGACGAGGGGTAGCGGTAGGTTTGCGGGTGGAAGCGGGCTGAGTCGCAGGCTGGGCATGGGCGCTAAGGATGCGATCGCGCAAATGCTCTGGCGGCGGCATGATGGGGTTAGGATAAATCGTGTCGAGGGTGCGTTGCAGCTGGGCGATTTCTTGGGTGATGTGTTGGGCGATCGCCGGATCCTCCGCCATCAGCTGCTCTAGCTCCGCAGCTTCAGCCAAATTTAAATTGTTGAGCACATAGCCCACAATTAGGTCTTGTAAATATTCAGATGGCATGGATAAAGCCATAGCGTTCTTGCCGGTCGGAGGAATCAAAGTTGAGGGGTTAAGCTAATGGGTTGAGTCGGTCAAAATTTGACGCAGTTTGAGGAGGCCTCTGCGAGCACGGGCTTTGACGGTGCCCAGCGGCAGGTTCAGCTGTCCAGAAATTTCTGACTGGCTCAACCCATCGTAGTAAGCCAACGTTAGGATTTGCTGCTGCTCTTGAGACAGTTGTGCCAGGGCTGTTTTAACCTGATGGGATTGCTCGGCTTGGACGGCGTGATCCAGCGGTGAACGGGAAGGCTCGGTAGGCGAGATACCGGGCTGCCAGCGTTTGAGGTTTTTGGCGGCGGTGGTGCGCGATCGCACGCGGTCAATCGCACGAGAGCGGGTCAGAGTAGCGAGATAGGTTCTAAGCGCACCGCGCCGGGGGTCAAAGGAGGAGCGGGTGAGATTGATGAAAATATCCTGGGTGAGGTCTTCTGCTTCGGGGGTAGTGCCCAATACTCGAAACGCTATGCCATATACCAGCCCAGCATGGCGATCGTATAGCAACCCCAAGGCATGAGTCTGCCCTGCTTTTGAAGCCCAAAATAGTTCCGCATCGGTTGGTTCAGGAGATGAATTTGTGGCGGCTCGGGTTGGTTCAGAAGGCATGATGCAGCATGAGTCTGGGTGCAATGCGGTGCCAACATAGAGGCAGAAGACGAACCAACGTATAGCAGTGAAGCCGTCGGTCTCGTACCCTATCCTACAGTATTGGCCCCGAACTGCTGGGCAGGTGAAGGTGCAGCACTGCTTAGAAAAGAGGGCCTGAACGCCGTTTATTCAGGATGATAGGCCCAATAAGCAAGGCTCGATTGAGCGGGGAGAACTGGATGCACTCCCAAACACTGCATTGGGCTGTGGGCTTGCAGGCCCAGCCTACTAGCGGATAAACAACTGGGTTCAGGCCGATCAGGGCATCATCATGGGTTGCAGCACACCACGCAGTTCACCCGCGCGAAAGCGAGTCGTGTGAATATCTAGATAGAGCATGCCGTTAGACAATGCCTGCAGTTGCTCGCTGGTCAGGGTATATTCCCCGCCAAAGCGCCCTTTAGACCCGCTATCATCTAGCATGACTTCTAGGGCATATTGGAACGGGCCATTTTCAGTGGCGTCGCCCTGGTGAACATGAATTGCAGACGTGATGTTGGGGTTGGGCGGGTCGAGCGGATCTGTGGCGTAATCGCGCAGGGCACTAGAGAGGTTGCGAAAATCACCCCGAATGGTCAGGATGTTACCCGTGAGAACAGCCCCAGCCGTGCCAAAGGCGTCTGTGTTGGGCTGGGTGGGGACGATATCGCCTTTGCTGAGAATGCCGATATAGCGAGTCATGCTAGTGTCGGCGAAACCTTGGGCAATGACGCTGGCTTCTGCCTGGGCTAGGTCGGCCTGAGCATATTGCTCTACTGTGGGAATGTCGGAGCGCAGAGGCTGCATTAGGTGGGTAGCGCTGCGGCTAAAGGCCGGCGTGGATAGGGCCACAACCAGCAGGCAAGTCGCTATTCCCAGAATGATATTAAATAGGTTGCGAAGTTGTTTCATGATTCGTTTACTCGGTGATTCAGATAAGTGAGTAGACCTTGAGTTAGCAGGCCCCTTGCGTGGGTCAGAGATGAGGCCGAAAATGTAGAGCTTGTGCCACCCAAGTGTAAGACAGCACAGGTTCTACATCTAGGTTCGTTGACGCATTAGAGCGTTCTGAAGAAGGCTTAGGAAAGCCCCTGGGAAAGTGATTCCCCAAGGGCTAGCTGCTTGAATGGTCTCATGAGTAATACGGCGGCATCCTAGATTTGGATGCATGGATCGAGCAGTCCTGAGGGATTAGAAGTTGACAAGGGTTTAATCTCGTAGCGTGAAACTTCTGCTACGGCTCTGATGCATTGGTTTAGGCTATGCCCTTGCGCTTGGAAGAGTGCGTTTGATGGGGGAAACTATTTACGGCATAATAGGAGCAGGATTTGTTTTGGTAAAAACTACCAAAACAAATCCTGTAAATGCAATTGATGCTTCAAGTGGCACTAATGGAGGTTTGCGGCGGCTCGCGGGGCAGTTGTGGAGGCGTTTTCTCTGCATGATCATTTCCATGTCCCTAAAATGCCGCAGGCCAGGCGTGGCCTTTGACTGATGCTCTATATGGAACCAGATGTGATTCTGGAGTGATACCGATGATGACGCAGCTTCCAATTCCGGCGCACTTTGACCCATCGCAGGTTGGGGAGGTGTGGCGTGTGCCGTATCAAGCGCGGGCGGTGGAGGCTGCGGATTGGGCGGTGCAGCACGGCATTGTGGCCGCAGCGGATGATGCACAGCGGATTTGCCTGTTGGCGATTGATGTGCAGAATACGTTTTGCATTCCGGGTTCGGAGTTGTTTGTAGGTGGGCGCTCGGGGGTGGGCGCTGTGGAGGATAATCGGCGGCTGTGCCGATTTCTCTATGAGAATTTGGGACGAATTACGGACATTGCGGTGACGCTAGATACGCATACGGCTATGCAGATTTTTCACTCTATTTTTTGGGTGAATGGGGCGGGGGAGTACCCGGGAGCGATGACGATGATTTCGCTGGCGGATGTGGAGCAGGGGGTGTGGATGGTGAATCCGGCGATCGCCCCTCAACTCTCTGGCGGAAATGTGGCGCAGTTGCAGTCGTATGCGCTGCACTATGTGCGATCGCTCGACGAGTCTGGTCAGTTTCCGCTGACGATCTGGCCGTACCATTCGATGCTGGGAGGGGTGGGCCATGCGCTGGTGGCGGCGGTGGAGGAGGCGTGCTTCTTTCATGCGATCGCTCGGGGTCGCCAAACTCGATTTGAGATTAAGGGCAGCAATCCACTGACGGAAAACTACTCAGTGCTGCAACCGGAGGTGATGACGGATCAAACGCAGCGGGCGATCGCCCAAAAAAATTCAGCATTGATCGACTGGCTGTTGGAGTTTGATGCAGTGATTGTCGCTGGACAGGCCAAGAGCCACTGCGTTGCGTGGACAGTGGATAACTTGCTGAGTGAAATTCAGATGCGTGATCCGAAACTGGCGCAGCGGGTGTATCTGCTGGAGGATTGCACCTCTCCCGTAGTGGTACCCGAGGTTGTAGACTTTACGGAGTCGGCGGATGAAGCCTATGCCCGATTTGCGGCGGCGGGAATGCAGGTAGTGAAGACAACAGAGCCGATGGAATTGTGGTTGCGGTAGATAACCTGAGTTCGGGTTAAGCCCTGCTATCGAGAAAAAAGCTGCCCCTGATAGGGACCGCGCCGGGGGCCACCTGTAGGCAAGTTGTCAAAATCGGGAAGAATATTCCACGCATCGGATGGGGTGATGATTAGATAGCTGATAAGGGTTAACAGCATCAGCACGAAGATGCCGCCAGATAGGATAATCAAGGCTTTGACGATTTTGGAGGTGTGCTGAGCAGCATCGATGTCGCCCCGGCGGAATCTAGGTTTGATTTGAGCGGCAAAGATCAGAGCCGCTAGGCCTAAGGGAGGGAAGAGAACCGTAGTGGAGAGAACCGCTAGCCCCCAGTAGCACGGGGGACAGGCCACGTTGTCGTAAAGGGTATAGCTTTGGTTCCACTCGGGATGGCCGCGATCGCCCACACGTCCAATTAAACGGAAGCGACGAATGCCGTTTAGTTGTAGCTTTTGCAGTTGTTTGCGGACTTCGTTTGCCAGATTGAAGTAGTTGACGGCAGCACCGAGAGTGCGATCGATCATGACATCGAGATGGTTGCCATTCACGTGGGCTTCAACGGTTAGATCGTCGGAGTTGAGGATATCTTGCAGAGTTTTGGAGAGGTTTAAGTCGCGAGATTCTTTGCGAGCGGCAAGGAGGCGTTTTCGCGCGGGCTCAAGGCTGAGGTCGTTGAGCAGGGCGAGTTCCCAGTCTTTGATGGCACCAAGGCGATCGCCCAATTCAGCTCGAATGTCGCCGCGATGGAGATAGGCCTCCACCAAATTGGGGTTGACTTTAAGGGCCTGGTCGAAGTCGATTAGGGCGCTGGGATAGTCCTGCTGTTGGGCTAGCAGCAGGCCGCGATTGTAGCGGGCTTCGGCATAGGTGGGCTGGTGCTGTAAAGCGAGGTTCCAATTAGCCAGAGCACGGTCAACATTACCCTGATCATAGTAGATTAGCCCACGATTGCCATAGGCCTTGGCAAAGCTAGGATTGAGAGCGATCGCTCGATCAAAGTCGGCGAGGGCGCTGTCGCTATCGCGGTTGCGCCAGTGGGCAAGCCCTCGCTGGCAGAGCAGATCGGCAGGCTTGGGGTGGTAGGGCAGGGCTCGGGCAAAGGCGGCGATCGCTTGGGGGTAGCAGCTCTTGCGTAGATGGGTCGTGCCCTGACGAACCCACCATCTAGAGACACAGTGCCGCAGCCAGGCGCGTGGGGCGATTCTCATAGAGGCATATGGAGATAGAACAGGAGCTTAGTACTATCTAACTGCACTTTTTAAGATGCTGCAGCATAGTGCCCTACAAATTGTGAACGATAAAGTCAAATGTCTTAAGGCGAGAAAGGCATGAATCATTTTGAGTCTATTTTGAGCAGGGTCAGTCCTAAAAATAGACTTAACTTAAGACTTGTGAGACCAATTTTGGTATCCCTGTGGTTGGATGAAAGTTAGCTCAGCGACACTGCGCGAGATCAGGATAATTTGATGATTGGATGGTTGCGACCTCAAGCCATCTTTTGAGCCAATCTTGTTCGATAGAATTCGGGCGGCTTGCACGATATGCTGGAGCATTTGTGGTTTCGGGCATATTTTGTTCGACAAGTAAGGCATGTTTTGTCCAGGGCGATCGCTGAAAGCCCTAATCCTACGTTAGATCCCAAAGTTCTGTTGTGGTTTCGTGGCCTCAAACATGGCTTGCTACTCGCCTCGAAGGTGCGATCGCCACAGCGCCCGACAGTAGAGCCTTTGGGAAAATTGTGGACGAGTTTGCGTAATTGCTGTTTTTGGTGCCGATAGCTCCTTAGAGGTTCACAGGCAAGCATTAAGCCGAAGGAAACCTCCGTAAACTGCCCCCATTTATAAATTAAGGAAAAATCCATGCCAGGTACAATCGGTAACGATTACATCGATGCACTCCCCTACGGCAACAGCAACGATAAGCTGAACGGTTACGCAGGCAACGACACCATCCTTGGATGGAACGGCGACGACACAATCGATGGTGGAACCGGTAACGATTACCTCTACGGCGAAGCAGGCAACGACTACATTGATGGCTGGACTGGCGACGACTACATCTCTGGTGGTTCTGGCAACGACACGCTGCTAGGCTTCGACGGTCACGACACCATTCATGGCGGTTCTGGCAACGATTTCATCTATGGTGAAAACGGCAACGACTACCTCTACGGTGGAACCGGCACCGACAAAATGTTTGGTGGTGCAGGCAACGACGTACTGAACGGGGGTGGCCACGCCTACAACTCCTCTGAGTATGACGAGATGACGGGTGGTTCTGGAGCAGACACCTTTGTGTTGGGTGATAGCTATGGCACCTTCTACATGGGATTAGGATACGCCATCATCAAGGACTTCAAATATGGAGAAGGAGACAAGATCCAACTAAAAGGGAAGGAGAGTGATTACACATTCCAAGATATTCACTTTGGCGGTAGTGCCTCGCTGAAGGATGCAGCCATCTTCAAGGGTGGTGACTTGGTCGCAATTCTGCACGATGCTCAAGGTGGCAGCTTCGTTCCGTCTCTGGATGTGACTTGGGTGTGATACCTCAGTAATAGGCAAAGCGATAGCCATAAAAGCCCCAGCAAATGCTGGGGCTTTTTCCATCTTGGGCAACATAGTAAGAGTTTCGACTGCAATATCATGGGGTTACCTGTGTGTCAGTAAGCCAAAATTTTGGCCTAAATCGGGACTAAAGCCCTTTGTGCCAGTTGCCAAACCTAACGAGTTTTCATCAAGCAAAAATCGCTGAGATGCCCTTGTTGTCCTTGAGGGGTTGCAGCGCGGGCCGCTAAACCAGGACTCAGAGTTATCTTACTGAGTGTCTCCCTTCACAAACGACTCCTTGCAAAATCCCATCCACTTCGGTAGGTCATTCCTTCCCATCGGTGGATCCCGATACACTGCGTTCGACCACGAGTCATGGAATGGTGAGATTTTGAGAAACTTTACGGCTCCATGCACTGGGGTATAACCAGAACGAGATCGTGCGCAGTTGCGTTATGGCGCTGGCGCAACGGTGCAAGACTACCTCCGCCGTGCCAGCGCAAAAGGCTGAGCAACGAACACCTGGCGCAGATGAGGATAGACTTCGGCTGAGGCTCCAAGGGGCAATGGCGATACCATGAAGGGGCATGAAACCCCTCACGAACCCTTTGTATGAACCGATATGACGATCAGCATAACAACCGGGAGCAGAAGGGCAGACCTGTCACTGATCTCATCCTGTTTTGGACCTTTTTTCGAATTGGCTCATTAACCTTGGGCGGCGGGTTGGCCATGGCCACGGTAATGCGCCATGAGCTTGTGTTGAAACGTCAGTGGCTCACTGACGAAGACTTTATGGCCGAAATGTCCCTGGCGACGCTGGTACCGGGGGCGATTGCTGTCAATGTGGCCTATCTTCAGGGTCGCCGTCTGCGAGGGAAGGCTGGTGCGGCTACGGCGGTGTTCGCTACTGTTCTGCCTGCTTTTGGGTTGATTCTCCTGATTGCCAATGTGGCACTGCTCTACTTCAACCATCTCTGGGTAGCGGCTTTTTTGCGAGGCTGTGCGATCGCGGTTGGAGGGCAACTGGCCTTTGCGGGCTTCATTTTTGGCCGTCGGTATTTGCGTAACTGGCAAAATGCCGTGGTTTGTGCTGTCGGGCTAGCCATCGTCGCGGGGTTGCAGTGGCATCCGGTGGCGGCGGTACTAGCCACGGGAGGATTGGGTTACCTGCTGTGCAAGCCAAGCCAGCCATCTGACCTATTACCTGAATAATAAGACTGACAGCCCTTTGCTAATTTATCAGAGTGACTATGCAGATAGCATTACAGCTATTCAGAAGTTTTTTGTTGATTGGCATCGGGGCCTACGGTGGCGGCTTGGTCACGATTCCCCTGATTCAGCACGAGATTGTGGTGAATCAGCAGTGGCTCACCTTCGATCAAATGGCGTCATTGCTGGCCGTTGCCCAGATGACGCCAGGCCCCATCGCCGTCAATGCCGCTACCTTTGTCGGTTTTCAGGTCAACGGGGTAATGGGGGCGGCCATCGCCACCTTTGCGGTCATTCTGCCCGCCATCCTGATTCTATTGTGGTTGGCTCCTTTTGTTGATCGCATTAGCCACAATCGATCTGTGTTCAAGATTCGCCAGGGCATTCAACTGGGAGTTCTGAGCCTGATTCTGTATGCCACTTGGTCCTACGGGGCGATCGCCATCAAGGGCTGGCTTGACCTGTTGATCGGTATTGCCGCCTTTGCCGTGTTAGTCGCCTTTGAGGGCAAGCTACATCCTATCGCCGTGATTCTAGCCTGTGGTGTAGTCGGGCTGCTGGTTTTTTGAGAGATCTGTCGAGAGAGATTGGGATGCTGCTTTGAGGCGTAGGCAGCTAGTCCAAAATCGCTGAAACCTTTGTTTGGTGTGAAATTTACACTTGGTCCTTATTGGCTCAGGGTTAGGTGTTGTAGTAGCTGTTCGTGGGTGGAGCTAACACCTGCGGACAGCGCCAAGCAAGATTTTCGAGTTTTGCGTAGTTGCCGATCTGTCAAACGGCTTAACGAATGAAGGGTCATGTTGTAGACATGTGGATGATAATTCTGAATGCCCTAAGCCTTAAGCAGTTTAGCAACCCTGACCACAGGTCTAGAACATCACCCGAATGAAGCTATTGGTACAACCGCTCCTCGTTAACCGTTCCTTCTACTCTAATTTGGACTGGCTTAGCTGTCTCATCTGTTGTTGTCACAGGGGGGGAGGGGCCATAGCTACTGTGTTTTCAAGCATATCTTGTCCGTTTTGGACAAGATATGCTTGAAAACACAAAACAGGCATGGAGATACTAGCCTTCGCTTATTTGCGGATAACGCAAATAAGCGGAAGCCTAAAAGCCTTGCCCTAAAAGGTTTTTAGAAATAAATATTTTTAAATGGACTAAATTTGGACTATTTTTTGGAGCGCTGACGCCTAACTAATTTCAGCAACGGTGCGATGCCAGGCATCAGCTCCATTCTCTTGGCTCAGCCGAGATCGCTCTGCGACCCTGTGCGATCGCCCCTCCACACCACAACCGCATAAACTTACCCCTCTAGAAGCAAACCTTCTCACCCAAAAATAGTCTCAATTCAAGACTTGACAGTATTTTTATTGGACTTACTATGCGAAAGCTAATCCAACAATAAGACAAACTAGGTGTCATCTATCTCATATAAGATTCAGAAATCTTTTGACTAGACTCATTATGAGCTAACCAAGTCGCAAATTAATATTGAAAGGATGAAGCTACCCTTAAAAATACTTGCCCTTTGTCAAGCCAATCTTTTTTTGAGATTTTTAGTTCCAGAATAAAACTACAAAAATCTAAATCCAAGACTCATTAGCTCTTTTTGAGACTTAAACCGATACCCAAAGACCCATATTGAGACATTTATGTTTTGAGTTATTCTCAAAAAAGATTACTAGAATCAACGGTTGTGTTGTAGACACGTGGATGATAATTCTGAATGCCCTAAGCTTTAGGCAGTTTAGCAACCCTGACCACAGGTCTAGAGCATCACCCTCATCCCCATGCCATAGCGATTATTGCCGCGATTTCGGCTCACCAGACTTTAAAGGTTTAACACTAGCAAGAATTGCGGCGATAAATAGCAAAATTCTCAAATCAAGGCCAGAAGGAGCGATTTCAAAGGAACGATTGGGAAAGGCAGCTCCTCAATCAGAGCGGCGATCGCTCGATTTCACCTCCGATTTCACCTCCGAGCTATCGGGCGCTTCAGCCGTTGCGCCACAGGCACAAGACTGCGGATGCGGCCTTGCTGCCAGAGGCACTGGGTCATAGCCACCCGGATGTAGGGGATGGCACCGAGCTAATCGCTGAGCCGCCAGCCATCCTCCCTTAAGACTACCGTGGCGAGCGATCGCCTCTATGGCATATTGAGAACAGGTCGGCTGAAAGCGACACACAGGTGGAAACAACGGCGAGATCACCACTCGATAGACGCGAATTAATGCAATCAGCAATTGTTTCATGCAGCGCAGCGCTCAAATTTACCGTAGCGTTGGCAATCCCATCGAATTGACAGCTTCAAAGTCCGGACAGTCTATGGCCTCCTCTGACAATGCCCGATCGGGATGCACCGTACACTTCAAATGATAGTCCCCTGTAAAAAATCGGCACTCTGAGCAGGGGATGCGGTGCATCTGCTGCGCTTGGCTCACGCCCTCTCGCATAGCAGACCACAAATTCCAGCCAATCAACCCCATAAAAGCCCAAGCGCATACAAAGCACAAAGGCACCAAGATAGGCTGAATGCCGCGAATCGCCAAACTCAGAACCGTAAAAAACAGGTTAAGCAAACTATCCATAGGCTGCGTGAAGAGAGATACTCAGATAACATCCCAACGTCGTAACATTTTTCTAGAGTTACGCTCATTAGACCAGAGTTTGCTAAGGAGAGAAAGCACTCTTAGTCAGATAGTGGAAGATACTTGGAGGTCGGGCGATCGCCGCACTCATCCTCTTCTCTCCCAGTACTCACATCTTCTTAATGTTGACCCGATACTGTTAAGGAACCTACACCTCAATCATCTAGCCCTAAACCCTTAGGTCTGTCTTGGCTGAGCATTGCCGTAGAACGGGAATTTAAGTGGATTTCACCACCGGGTGGCCCACTCTCCTCTGCCTAGCCTTAAGTAGCTCTCTACTAAAGGGATTATCTGCCAAACTTTAACTGGATCAAAAACTGGATCAAACCCAAAAACCAACCAAACCGAAAACAGGTCTTACGTTTAGGCACGATACATCGACATCCCTCTCGGAATAGTGGGCTTTATGAGACAATGAGTGAAAGGTTACAAACTGTACCCCCTTAGACAAAAGGAATCTGCATTATGGCTTTGCAACTTGGTGATACCGTTCCCAACTTTACACAGCAGTCGTCTGACGGCGAAATCAACTTCTACGACTGGGCTGGCGATAGCTGGGTCGTTTTGTTCTCACACCCCGCCGACTATACGCCTGTCTGCACCACAGAGCTAGGCAGCGTGTCGAAGCTCAAGCCGGATTTTGATAAGCGTGGTGTAAAAGTCATCGCCCTTAGCGTTGACAACGCCGACTCTCACTCTGGATGGATCAACGACATCAACGAAACCCAGGGCACTACGGTAAACTACCCGATCCTGGCCGATGCCGACAAATCCGTCTCAGATCTCTACGGCATGATTCATCCCAATGCCAACGCCAAGGTAACGGTGAGAACCGTGTTCGTCATCGATCCCCAGAAAAAATTACGCCTCACCATCACCTATCCACCTAGCACCGGACGCAACTTCTACGAAATTTTGCGAGTGATTGACTCCCTACAACTCACCGACAATTACAGCGTGGCCACACCTGTAGATTGGAAGGATGGGGAAGATGTGGTTGTGGCACCCACCATTCCTACGGAAGAAGCAAAAGAGCGCTTCCCCAAAGGCGTGACGGAAATTAAGCCCTACCTGCGGATGACGCCTCAGCCCAACAAATAGCGACAATGGCTGGTATGGCGACTTTGGAGGCAGAGCAGTTGAAACAGCGCTAAACTGTGCTGCCCGTGACGCGAACAGCATGGGTTAAGGCATCTGGCAAACTGATGTTAGACCAGATCGGTAGTTTTAGGACTGCTGTTACCTCCGCGCAAAAAAGGGGATGTTGCATCGCAACATCCCCTTTTTTGAAATAAGATAGGACATCCAAGAATGCTAGGCGTAAGCCCTTCGCCTAAATGGCTTCAGGTCATAAATTTCTTGCCTCTGAACCTTAAAGTTTGGTCTTCATCGCATTTAGCAACCCTGATAGGGCTTTATCCTCATGAGCATTAACCTGGCGATCAAATAGGGCAATGCTCACGGCCTTAGGAAGAGCGATCGCCGCCACATCTGGATCTAATCCCTCCATTAACGTATCTAAATTTTGTGGCACCTTGAGAGCCGAACGAATCCCCAACGTCATTTCTGCATCAAAGTCCATCGCCGTCAGTTGCGGCTGCAACACATCCCAATCGTATGAGCCATCGGGATTTCCCACCTGAATCACATACGCCAAGAGCCGCTGTAGCTTACTGCGCTGGGTAGGCGTAATATCTGCCGTTGTAGGAAGCACTGCATCGGGCAGTTGCTTTGCCTGTAGATTATCAATAATTTGCTGCCAGTCTTTTGGGTCACACCCGTCGGGCTTACCCACCCGCAGCGACACCTGAATTTGATCGGACGCTGCTTCTAGATTAGTTACATGGGCTTCTACACCAATAAACCCTAACCACTGAGAGATTGTCTTCACAAGGGTGGTTCGGGTCGCTTGACTGCTAGCCAACAGCCGGAGTTGGGTGCGAACCATCGGGCGCACAATTTGAGACAGCATAAGGGGGGATCTTCTAAGGTTTACGTACATTCCGCTAGCGCCCACGACCCTACAGCGACTGTCACAGTTGTAGATCCACAATGGTTTAGTGGTGAACCGTGTAGAACACGGGTTTTTCTAAACCTAATCTCTCAAATTGAATGACGATACATCTGCACGGGAGCTTGAGTCTAACTCTGAAGCTTATTGGGTAGCCTACCTCTAGACTAAATTTTCTACACTAATTTTTTGGCACGGCGGTTGCGCCACAAACATGTTGCATATTTTGCAAAAAACATTACCGCCTCCCTTAAGATAACGCGAGAGCAATTATCAGGAATGCACCACATGTTACATAGCGGTGCAATGGCAGAGGGTACGTCTCGCGCTACGCAACGCAGCGCGAGACGTCTTAGGTCAAAAGCACACGCAATGATGTTGGGGTAGTGGGGTTGGGGTGCAAACGATGCCAATATTGAACTTCCGTTACATAAAGTAAACGGTACTTTGAGCTTGCTTTACGCAAACTCAAACCTTGGCCTCTTGAGACTTGAGATATTCTGTATTCACACCCGATTCACGAGGCAGCGCTATCTTACCGGTTCGGGCAATTTCCTTTAGGCCAAAACGACTGAGCACTTGCACGATCGCCACCATCTTACCGGGATCGCCCACGACTTCTAGCGTGAGTGAGTCATCGCCTACATCCACCACTCGGGCGCGAAAGATCTGCGCCAGTTCAATGATTTCAGAACGGGTGGCGCTGCTGGCATTGACCTTCATTAACATCAGCTCACGCTCAACACAGGGCAGCTCAGTAATATCTTGCACCTTGAGGACGTTGATCAGTTTATAAAGCTGTTTGGTGAGTTGTTCAATCACGCGGTCATCGCCAGGGACTACCATCGTAATGCGGGAAATTCCCATCTGTTCGGCAGGGCCTACTGCCAGGCTTTCGATATTGAACCCGCGACGGGCAAACAGTCCGGCAATGCGGGTCAAAACGCCCGCTTCATCTTCAACTAAGACAGATATGGTGTGCTTCATGGGTTTGGTAAGGGGTTGCACGGCAAAACGGCGGCAACCGGGGAAGAGCAAGTAATGGGATTGCTAGAAGACTCGCCTAGGTGGCGATCGCCCAATCAATTTAGAGTAGTAGTCTCACAGCAAAATGGCTTGGGGTTAAGGTCTTAATCGACACACCCAAATACGTTGCACCGTTGGTTTGATCAGACTACTCAACACGGCAGCCATACAGGGTTTTTTGTAATGCAAGACTTTAAATACTAACGTGATTGGGGGCAGGACTTCTCTTCTGGCTAAATGTCCCTATGTTTTTGCCTGTTTTTTGCCTAGGCTCAACGCGCATTGTGTGGAGGTTTGGGGATAGGGTGCGATCGCCCCATATCCCTCTGGGTTCACTAGGGGCTGTCATCAATTAGCCTCTGATGTCCCAGAAATCAACCGTCACAGCCCCTAGCCTGTTTTTTTGGATCGGGCGTGGCAACGCTCATAGCATCAGGCGTTTGGTTGGAATTGATGACACGCCCTAAGCTGATTGGTTTGGCAAACCGCTCAGCAGGCTCAACGCAATTTGTGAGTCCTGCGTATGATAAAGAGACTGGCAGGGGGTTCCGACAGATCTATGGTGGTGGCATACGAACAGAGTGTTTGGAAATTAGCAGACCTGCACCATGTCGATCGCACGTTGGTTGGCGATAAAGCTTACGAGTTAGGCGTGCTGGCGCAGCGGGGTTATCCTACGCTGCCGGGTCTGTGCATTTCCGCTTGGACATTTCGCCAATTTTTGCAAGCAATCAGCTGGCCAGAGCCACTGTTTGCTGATCTGCCGGATTCTGCCTTGTATCTGGATGTGAATAACCCTCGTCAATTACAGGCGATCGCCCGTCAGATTCGCCAAGCCATTATCATGACACCACTGTGGGAGGGCTGGAGTGAGTCTCTGCTCGCTCAGATGCAGGGCTGGGATGCACCCGCGGTCATTGTGCGCCCGTCTATAGCCGTGCAATCGGGCTATGATGCGGTGCTGGCGAGCCGGATTCGGGGTCTGCTCGCATCAAGCACCTGTGCCGTTGATGCAGACGCGCTATCCCATAGCATTCGTCAAGTCTGGGCAGAGCTATTTCGAGCCAAGAGCCTATTTTACTGGCAGCGATCGCGCCTTCCCCTCAATTTAATTAATCTGGGGCTGCTAGTGCAGCCGATGTATGGGGCGATCGCGGCGGGTGAGGTGCAAACATCCTCCTCTCAGGTGCTAATTCGCGCCACTTGGGGCGAGGGGTGTGGCTTGGTCAACGGCAATGTAGAGAGCGATCGCTACACCTTAAATTTTCCCGATGGCGTGGTTCAGTCTCAGCAGATCTCCGTTAAGCCTGCGGCTTATCGCCTTACATTACCTACATCTGCACCCACGCCTGCTGCATCAGCCCCGCCTGCCCAACCATTAATTCAGCGGCAGGCGATCGCAGTGGCAGAGCAGCATCAGTCCGTTCTTAGCCCAGAGCATCTCGCTTCGCTGTGGCAGACGGCCTGCCATTTGCAGCAAGAGTTAGGGCATGCGTTGGAGCTGGAGTGGGTGCAGTTGCCCTCAAGGCTTGGCCGCCCTAACTGGAGCATTACCCAAATTACCCCTCGGCTAGACGGTCGTCAGAACGATCGGACTGGGGCGATCGCGCCAGAATCCCCCACCGCTAAACCCGTCGCTTCGGCTCATCACTTTAAGGCCTCTTCTCAGAACACGCAAGGCCACACTCAAGGCATAGAGCAAAGCCTAGAGCACGGAGCCCACGCGGAAGAACACACCACTCTGACCGGACAAGCTGCGGCCCCCGGCACCCGTCTAGGACGGGTCAGGGTGTGGGACGCCGGTTCCACACCCTTAATCGACCAAGACCCCATCGTGTTAGTGCTGCCCGCAATGGCTCCCGACAGTTTGCCCTGGGTGCAGCATGCCGTCGCTCTGATTACCGAGCAGGGAGGCATGACTAGCCACGCTGCCATTGTGGCGCGAGAGATGGGCATTCCCGCTGTGGTGGCCGTAGCGAATGTGATGCAGCACTTAGCGAGTGGAGACTGGGTCTGTGTGGACGGCGATCGCGGGGTCGTGACGCGACTTCCCTCCAATGCATCGTCCCATGAGTGCTTTCAGCAATTGACCGGAGCGATCGCCCCCAATGCACCCGTGGAGCAGCCCCCAGCGCTGTCCACGGCTACGGCGGTGCTGCTGAACCTAAGCCAACCGCAGCAAGTAGCCAATGCAGCCGCGCTGCCCGTTGACGGGATTGGGCTGTTGCGAGGGGAGCATGTGCTGATGCAGATACTCGACGGGCGATCGCTCCGAGACTGGCGATCGCACCCCACTGCTGCAACCCAACTGGCGCAGCAAATTCAGGCATTCACCACGGCTTTTGCACCCCGCCCCGTGTTTTACCGCACTGCTGACCTGCGCTCCCATGAGTTTGGCGCAGCCCACTACACTCTACCCGAGCCCAATCCCATTTTGGGGCTGCATGGAACCCTCAGCTATCAAATTGATCCCCACCTATTTGAGTTAGAGCTGTCAGCCCTGCGACAGGTGCAGCAGTCTGGGCGGCAGAACTTGCATCTGCTGCTTCCCTTTGTGCGTACAGTTGAGGAATTCGTCTGGTGTCGAGAACGGGTGGCAGCCACAGGGCTGCTAGCGGCAGGGTGTGAGCTGTGGGGCATGGCCGAAGTGCCCTCCATGCTGTTTCTCATTCCCGATTTGGTGCAGGCTGGGATGCAGGGCATCTCCATTGGCAGCAACGATCTGACTCAGTTGATGCTGGCCGTCGATCGGGATCATGTCCCGGCTGACTCGCCCTACAACGCAGCTCATCCCGCGGTATGGCGTGCCATTCAACATCTAGTCCGGGCTGCCGCTCAGGCTGGCATCCCCTGCTCAATCTGCGGCGAAGCACCCGTGCTGCATCCTCAGATGATTGCCGATTTGGTGCATTGGGGGATTACGTCGATTTCCGTAGCGCCCGCAGCCGTCGCGCACACCCGCTGGGCGATCGCCCAAGCCGAGCGATCCCTTCGCCTAAACATAGCTCGACAGTCTTAGGGGGTCTGACAGCCTGATCTAACCCTAACGGCACTTGGCTTACCTGCCGCCACTCCATCCCCTCAGAAATGCTGAAACCCCCGCGCCATCGATAATGTTGTCTCATCACCGTGGGCATCAACTAGCCTCACCGCATCCCCAGCTACCACCTCACCCACCAATGCAGCGCTTGGCAAGTGCATCTGCAATGCGTCGGCAGACTCCTTGGGCAAACACAGCACCAGCTCAAAATCCTCCCCCCCGTAGAGAGTCCAGTCCAGCGCTACCTCTGGCGTCAGCCAGGATGGGAAGACCGCAGGCATCGGCAGGCGATCGCCCCACACCTGAGCCCCCACGCCGCTGGCGCGACAGATCTGCAAGATCGCATCCGCCAATCCATCACTGCTGTCCATCCCTGCGGGTACTCGCGCATCGGGGTAGTGCTGTCGCCACAGCTGAACTACGTCTAGCCGAGGCATGGGGCGCTGGTGCGCCCGAATCAGCAACGCCCGGTCTGATTCGGACAAGGTTTTCCCACAATCTGGCTGCAGCAGCAGTTCCAGCCCGGCTCGCGATGCACCATGCACTCCCGTCACCAGGATGGCGTCTCCCGGCTGGGCGGATGCCCGTCGAACGACCTGAGACGGAATGACCTCACCAAAGGCAGCGATCGCCACGGTCAGGGTGTCGCTGCGACACACATCACCCCCCACAATGGCTGCACCGGCTGTTTGCAGGCAGGCCACCATGCCTTCATACAACGCCTCCACACCCGAGACAGGCATCTGGGCTGGCACACCCAAGCCCACCGTAATGCCCAGCGGCGTTGCGCCCATCGCCGCCAGATCCGACAGGTTTGCCGCCACGGCGCGCCAGCCCGCATCCGCATAGCTGGTGGTGAGCGCAGCCGGATTGGCAAGCCCCACGCTGAAATGCACCCCATCCACCAACATATCTTCGGTGACCACGAGCGATCGCCCCGGCGTCATGCTTAACACAGCCGCATCATCGCCCACAACCGCCCCATCACAAAACCGCAGCAGCCGCCTTAGCAGGCCCTGCTCCCCCACATCCGCAACGTGCAGTGGTTTGTCATGCATACCGTGCAGATGCGCCTACAGCAGCTCCCGCACATCCGTCACCTGCCCAGTGACCGCCGCCGCCACCACCATCGCAGGGCTCATCAGCAGTGTCCGTCCCGAGGACGATCCCTGCCGTCCCTTAAAATTGCGGTTCGATGAAGACGCACTGATCTGCCGCCCCACAAGCTTATCTGGATTCATCGCTAGACACATGGAGCAGCCCGCATTGCGCCACTCAAACCCAGCCGCCTCAAAAATCTTGTCTAACCCTTCTGCTTCGGCCTGTTGCTTGACCCGCTCAGAACCAGGCACCACAAACGCGGTAATGCCCGCCGCCACATGTCGTCCCTTGGCCACCGTGGCGGCCTCCCGCAAATCGCTGATGCGCCCGTTTGTGCAACTGCCTACAAAGCACACATCAACTGGCGTACCCTTAATCGGCGTCCCTGCCGCTAAATCCATATACTGATAGGCTTCTTCGGCAATCACCTGCTCTTCTGGTGGCATCTCTGCCGCAACGGGCACCGTCTCACTAATGCCAATGCCCTGGCCTGGCGTAATGCCCCAGGTGACAGTGGGTTCAATGTCTTCTGCCTGGAACACCACCACATCGTCATATTCCGCATCGGGATCGCTCCGCAGACAGGTCCACCAGCCCACAGCCTTCTCCCAATCTGCTGCCTTGGGCGCTGCATCGCGTCCCCGCAAATATTCAAACGTGACCGCATCAGGGTTCACGTAGCCACAGCGGGCTCCGCCCTCAATCGACATGTTGCACACCGTCATGCGCTCTTCCATACTCATGCGCTCAAAGGTGGTGCCAGCAAATTCATAGGCGTAGCCCACGCCACCTTTTACCCCAAGTTTGCGGATGATGTGGAGAATGACATCTTTGGCATACACCCCCGGCTTGAGGGTTCCATTCACTTCAACCTTGCGCACCTTGAGCTTTGCTAACGCTAAGGTTTGTGACGCCAGCACATCTCGCACCTGACTGGTGCCAATGCCAAAGGCGATCGCCCCAAACGCCCCATGCGTTGAGGTATGGCTGTCTCCACAGGCAATGGTCATCCCAGGCTGAGTTAACCCCTGCTCAGGCGCAATCACATGCACAATGCCCTGGCTACCCGAGCCAATGTTGTAAAACCGAATGCCATAGTCTGCACAATTCGTTTCAAGTTCCTGCATCATCGCTTCTGCCAGCGAATCCCCAAAGGGTCGGGCTTGGCTGTCAGTCGGCACGATGTGATCCACCGTAGCCACCGTGCGTTCAGGAAACATCACTGACAACTGTCGCTCCCGCAGCATGGCAAACGCTTGAGGGCTGGTAACTTCGTGGATGAGATGCAGCCCAATGAACAGTTGAGTTTGCCCAGATGGCAACGTACCCACCGTATGTAATGCCCAAACTTTATCGAATAAGGTACCGTGACTCATAGCAAGGAAAACATTCTCGGTAAATAGCAGTAAAAATTGGCCCCAACGTCAACATCCTGAACGGATTGCAGTGACTTAGTACCGTGTATCTAGCGCAGTGGATCTCGTGCAGGGTACTTAACCTGTTGGATAGAACGGCAAGAGCATTTCCTAAGCCATTTTCCCAACTGCGTCAGCCCAGACATTGACAATCAAGGTTTAGTCTTATATCTTATCCAAAATTTTGCAGGCTAGCGTTTGCAGTCTGACTGCAAACGCTAGCGCCATTGGCGTAACGTGGCTGTGTGGCTCCCGCAATTTACGAGACTAATAGACCCACTACAGTTTTTAAGGAAGACGTTCAACGCACTGCTGCAATAGACTCTCGCGATGATAAAATTCAACATTCGCGCCGGGGTGCGGCGCATTCAAGACTCAGTCGTCCTAACTCAGTCGTCCTACCTGTGTTGGGAGTTTGGGTCATGGCATTGCCATACTCTATCCCAACAGTTCACCTGAATTGAATGGACTAGGAGAACCATGTCACCAGGCGACTACGTACGGCAGTTGGCTCGCCAGCGTCGAGATCAAGCCTATGGAATTTTGCTCACATCGGGTAGCATTGCGGCGGCTATTGTGGTGCTGCTGCTGGTTGCGATCGCCCTCGGAGAATCCATTCCACCCGTCTTATTTTTGTTGGTCTTGATCCCCCCTGCGTTAACAGCGCCACGGGTGCTAGCGTTGCTTAAACGAGCCAGACAAGCTGACCGAGGAGCCTCTGCCGAAGAGTCGATCGCCGAGTTGCTCAACCCTCTGACCGAGCGGGAATGGGTCATTGAGTATGGTCTGTATGAGCCCGCCTTTGGGGATGTGGATGTATTTTTGCGATCGCCCAAAGGCAAACACTACGTAGTCGAAATCAAATCTCATCGCTGCATTGTGCAAACCGATGGCCGTTATCTCTACAACTTTCGCAACGGAAGACGCAGAACCTTTCGCAAAAACTTTTTAGTGCAGGCGCGCCAGCAAGCTGTGGCTCTCAAGCAAAGCCGCAAGCTGGGATATGTCACCCCCATCATTGCCTTCTCCAACGCGACGGTAGACATCAGCACCCAGCCCGTCACCAATGTCTATGTTGTCGAGCACGACAAACTGCTGCCCTACCTGGAATATTTAGAAAATGACAAACCCCATAAAGTGGCTCGCCGCCCTACCCGCCGCCCTAGGAAAAGCAAACCTCCGGCCAAGCCAGTATTGAAACCAAAAAAATCATCCTCCCCTTAAACTCAGTTTTTATAGCTTTTTATAGCAATGGTACAACTCTCGTTTCTCGGCATTTCAAAAAGTATTAACGAAATAAGCTGCAAAGTTGGGCACAATTGAGCGGCTTGTCCCGTCATCTCATATTGGCCGCAAGCACCCAACCCCACAATCGGCATTGATGCTGCTAAAGTCAGTATTGAGTTGATGGTAGGCAACGATTTGGGTTGCTGTTCGGCCATCCACAACCTGATTATGAGTAACGCACCCTAAGGCTATGATTTCTAACGCACTAGTAAAACGGCTCATTCCTGCTATGGCGATCGCCGCCTGTGTGGCGATTGGCGCACCACTGAGCACCCTGGCCCAGGGAACCCCTGGCTTGACTATTTTTAGTGGCGTCGATCGGGAAAATTTGCTGAGCTATCGGCTTGATTTTAATGGTCGCCCTCATGCGTTCGATCGCTATCGCCTCAACATCTCGCGCCGCAAAATGAACCGCGCCGTCACGGAATTCACGGTGACCTATCCCGATTACTACACCGGGCGCTTTAACCCCAGCCGGATGGAAGTTCGAGTGAATGGTGATTCTGTGCCGCTGGATGAAGTGGTGTGGGATGAAGAAGCTCGGGAGATTAAGCTGTATCCGGTTGAGGTCGTGCAACCTAATCAGGATGTAGAGATTGTGTTCTCTAATGTGCGAAATCCCCGCATTGGTGGAACTTACTATTTCAACGCGCTGACGCGCTCGTCCGATGATTTGCCTCTGCGACGCTATCTAGGCACTTGGATTATTGACATCGGGCGTCCGTAATCATTCCTGGTAGAACGCTGAAGCGATCGCAACATAGAGGATGAAGGGATGCTATCGGGGTTGGGCAAGGTCTTAGAACTGCTATAGCTGCACGGTATGTTACAGATAAAAATGCTACAGTGATAAACCGTGGCATTTTTTTGCGGTTAACTCATTTTTGTCTGTTTAGTAGAGATTTGGAGGGGTTATGACAAAGCGGACTTTAGGCGGCACATCCCGCAAACGGAGACGGGTATCTGGGTTTCGCGCGCGGATGCGGACTTATACGGGGCGTCGGGTGATTCGGGCTCGCCGTAGTAAGGGGCGGGCTCGGTTGTCGGTATCGGGTTAATCTGTGTCATTTCGCTTAAATTGAAGGCGTTGTCGGGTGGAAGTGACTGCAGTTAGTTCTAACCTGCGATGACGACTCATCGAGGCTAGGGTGCTTGGCTAATGCCAGAGGTTCCTGTGCTAACTGACTAATGCTAGGGCGATCGCCCAAAAGGGCTCAGGGGTGGTTGTCTAGCTTGGACGGCATAATTGGCGTTGAGCGAGTCTAGGGGCGTTCTCCATCGCTGCCTTGGGGTGATCACCCGTTCAAGCCTGTGTTTTGTGCGGCGGCCTATGGCTATTCTGAAACGTTAATGACTCTGCCTAAAAACCATCGGCTAACGCATCGAGATGAGTTTGCACTGGTATATCGTCGGGGGCGTCGGCATAAAGGAGCTAGACTCACCTTGCGGGCGTTTCGAGTCAAGCCAACTTCGCCAGATCTGGCTCCGGTCGCACCTACTCGAGTGGGTATTTCCATTAGTCAGAAAGTAAGTAAGCGGGCCGTGGTGCGAAATCGCATCAAGCGGCAGATTCGGGCAATTGTGCGATCGCTTTTGCCGTACATCAGCCCGGGTTGGTTGGTGGTCGTGGTGGTTCATCCCACTGCAGTGGAGTGCGATTATGCCGAATTTCTGCAAGAATTGAAACAATTGCTGACAGACGCAGAGGTGTGCCATGGGCATTCGGGAAGATGTGTACTATGAAGGCGGCCCTCACATTGGAGATTTAATCTTCAATATTTTCTTGGGGTTTACAGTGATTTGCCTGCCGCTCACGGTGGGGGCGATCGCCCGTGCAATCTGGCTACGCTATCGCATTACCAGTCGGCGAATCTCGGTCACGGGTGGCTGGATGGGGCGCGATCGCTCTGACATTATCTATAGTGAAATTCGCCAAGTCGTCACGGTGCCCCGCGGTCTTGGCATTTGGGGCGATATGGTGTTGATCCTGACGGATGGTAGCCGACTAGAATTGCGGGCTATGCCCAATTTCCGCAATGTTGCTGACTACATTAATGACAAAATTGGGACAACTTCTCGCTCTGCCTCTGCTCAGTAAGGCTTAAATGGGGCTCCAAATACCAACGCATCTGGACGTAAAGCGTAAATAAAGCGAGCTAAATTGGGCAAGCTTTAGCTTGCTTGAGAGTCAGCTAAAGTTCTATAGTTTGATCCGCCTTGAGCCTTAAGGCTGGCGCGTCTTTGTTCCACTTGAGCAATATCGGGATGCTAGCTATCAATTATTCTTTTTGGTGAGACTCTAGCGATACTCCCTCGGTCATAATTCGCCACTGTTAGATACAGTAGAAGTCGGGACGAGCTCAACATTTGGTGGGTATTACCCACCAAGTCTGGGTTTCAAACAAGGCTTTTTCGGAGCAATGGTGCGTTAGTACTCATGCGTGTCACGACATGGTTCAACTATACTTTGGGTAGATGACTGCGATTAGGCATTAGACTCTGCATTTTGCTATGTCAACTGCAATGAAAAGCAGTTGCCCCGTGCGAGTAGCAAATCGCTTTGAATCTAGGGTTTAATGGGGTCGGGCGTTTTATAGCCCGTTTGGGTGTCACAGGCTTTACATCAGCAAACCAGCGCAGATAGGTAGATATAGACCACATGGACTTTGGTATCAGTTTTCTTTCCAACAATGTGATGCTGCCAATCCTAGATTTTTTCTATGGGATTGTGCCGAGCTATGGTCTGGCTATCGTGGCGTTAACGCTGGTCATCCGGTTTGCGCTCTATCCTCTCAGTGCCGGGCAAATCCGCAGCATGCGAAAGATGCGGGTCGTGCAGCCTGTAATGCAAAAGCGCATGAAGGAAATTCAGGAGCGCTATAAGGAAGATCCTGCGAAGCAGCAGGAAGAGATGGGGAAAGTCTATAAGGAATTTGGCAATCCGCTGGCGGGCTGTTTGCCGTTGGTTGTGCAAATGCCCATCCTATTTGCGCTGTTTGCTACGTTGCGGGGGTCGCCATTTTCAAACGTGCCCTACAATATCAACCTGCAAGTGCTGCCTCAAGAACAGGTAGAGCAAATTCAACCTCAGGCGTTCACCACCAAGCCGCAGAATATTTATGTGGCTGATACGGTGCATGTGCCTATCACTGCAGTGTTGCCCGGAGGAAACCGCCTTGCCGTTGGTGAGAAGACTCGAATTGATCTGCAAACGGTTTCGGGTCGACCACTGCGTGAGCTGGTGAATGAGTATCCTGACTCCAATATTCAGCCGGTCTGGACGGTGACGAAGGGAGAAGACCGAGTTCGGGTGACAGATGACGGAACGATTGAGGCGCTGCAGCCGGGCGAGGTGACACTTCAGGCGACTGTTCCTGGCTTAGCTGCCAATAAAGGGTTCTTGTTTATCAATGCCTTGGGCCGGGTGGGCGCAGTCGACAAAGAAACGGGTGTCATTAACTATGACATTGTAGGCATGGTGCTGTTCTTTGGTCTGAGCTTATATCTCAACCAATTGTTATCGGGTCAAGGGGCTGGGTCTAATCCACAACAGTCGGCCATCAATAAGTTCACGCCAATCTTATTCTCCGGAATGTTTCTCTTCTTTCCACTCCCTGCCGGGGTGCTGATGTATATGGTGGTGGCGAACGTCTTCCAAACGCTACAAACCTTCATTTTGTCTCGAGAGCCTTTGCCAGAAAACCTGCAAAAAATCGTAGCTGAGGAAGAAGGCAAGGCTAAACCGGTTGGGGAAGATGGGCGGAATGCGCTGCCCTTTGAGCCAGGCCGCAAGAAAAAGGCATCGTCGAGTAGCGATTGAAGTGATTGATGAAATTGATTGAGTCACCAGGGATATGAGCGAGCAAGAACGTCACGTTCAGCAGGGAGAAGCTTGGCTGGAGCAGTTGCTGAGTCTATCGGGGCTGAGTGCGCCGGTGAGTGGTGGGGCTTCGACTGTTGAAGGTGATGATAGCTGCTGGCTAGAGGTGAACGCGGAAGAGCTTGCGCCGGAGCAGGAGCAGGCTCTGGTGGGCGAACGCGGGCAAGTGCTGGATTCGATTCAATATTTGCTCAACACGACGCTGAATTTGGGTAAGTCGTCGGCAGAGCAGCAGCCCTATACGGTCGAGCTCAATGGCTATCGAATGCAGCGACGGGCAGAACTGCAAGAGATGGCAGCGGCAGCGGCACGGCAGGTGCTAGAGACTGGAGAAGAATATGAGATCTTGTCGCTGTCATCGGCAGAGCGGCGACAGGTTCATAATTTTTTAAAAGAGTATGATGAGCTGAAAACGGAGAGCCGGGGACAAGAGCCCGATCGCCGCTTGGTGGTCTGTCGTTTGGTATCTGCTGATTAGGTCTGTCGGTTGTTTGAGGAGGCGAGTGCGGCATGAGTGCAATTCATATTCCTCGTTTGCTGCGGGCGCATGAACGGTCTGAGACGGTTGAGATTGAGGCGCACCTTCCGGGTTTAGAAACGCTTACTCCGGTTCAAGGTATGGTGAAGGTCATGCACTGTGGCAACTATCTTGAAGTGCAAGGTACAGCGGAAACGATTACGACCCTAACGTGCGATCGCTGCCTGCGGCACTACAACCACAAGCTAGTGGTGCAGGTCTCTGAGATGATCTGGCTAGAGGAACCAGACTTTTTGGATGATGGCGTGACAGACCGTGAGGTGGCATACGATGAGCTGGTAGAAGTATTGCCGCCTCAGGGTATGTTTCATCCAGAACTGTGGCTATATGAACAGCTATGCCTGGAGATTCCGGCTCGGAAGCTCTGTGATGCAGACTGTGATGGGATTACGGTAGTAGACGAAGCAACATCTCAATGGCCTGTGAAAGAGACGGTGGATGATCGCTGGGCGTCTCTGGCAGATTTGAAGCGGCAACTGCGGGAGTAGTGTGGGGGCATTTCTCTTGGAACCGATTGAGGATAGAACAGGTTGGGCCCCCTCTGATCAAAAGCCATCGCTATTGCTCCTAAATTAGGTCAGAGTGATGCCACGGGTCGCAATGTAGGGAATAGTTATGGGTTTTCAAGCGGAATTTGAACTGCTGCTGCGGGCAAGATATCCCTTGATTTATGTGCCAACGCGAGAAGAGGAGCGGGTGGAAGCGGCGATCGCCCACTCTGCATCTCAGAGTAATCGAACCGTCTATGTGTGGGATTTTGTAGAGGGCTACCAGGGAAACCCAACGGATCAGGGAGTGGGCAAACGGAACCCCCTACAGGCGCTGGAACTGGTGGAAAAGCTGCCTGTGTCGGCGGCGGCAGTGTTTGTGATGCGAGATTTTCATCGGTTTTTGGAGGATGTGGCGATCGCCCGCAAGCTCAAAAATTTAGCACGGGTGCTCAAGGCTCAGCCCAAGAATATTGTGATTCTTTCCACGCAGGTGACAATTCCCGATGACTTGAGCGATGTCGTCACAGTGCTGGATTTTCCGCTGCCGGACTTTGCTGAAATTGGGGCTGAGCTACAGCGCCTGATGGAGGCGACGGGGACGACCCTTGAACAAAGTGCGGTAGACGAACTGGTGCGCGCCTGCAAAGGGCTTTCAATGGAGCGAATTCGGCGGGTGCTGGCACGGGCGATCGCCACGCGCGGTGTGCTTCAGCTTGACGATGTGGAGCTGGTGTTGGAGGAAAAGCGCCAGACTATTCGTCAAACCCAAATTCTAGACTTTTACCCAGCAACAGAGCGGATTTCGGATATTGGCGGTTTAGATAATTTGAAGGACTGGCTGTTGCGGCGTGGCGGTTCATTTTCAGAACGGGCGAGACAGTATGGGCTTCCCTACCCTCGGGGGCTGCTGCTCGTGGGTATTCAGGGAACGGGCAAGTCGTTGACGGCAAAGGCGATCGCTCATCATTGGCATTTACCGCTGCTGCGGCTAGACGTAGGGCGACTGTTTGCGGGGTTAGTCGGTGAATCAGAATCACGCACGCGTCAAATGGTGCAAGTGGCAGAGGCGCTGGCCCCTTGCATTTTATGGATCGACGAAATTGACAAAGCCTTTGCCGGATTGGATGGACGTGGCGATTCGGGCACAACCAGTCGCGTATTTGGCACATTTGTGACGTGGATGGCGGAGAAAGCCTCACCAGTGTTTATTGTGGCAACAGCCAACAATATTCAGGCACTTCCGCCTGAATTATTGCGGCGTGGACGCTTTGATGAAATCTTTTTTGTCGGGTTGCCCAGTCAAGACGAGCGACAGGATATCTTTGCGGTTCACTTGGGGCGTCTGCGCCCGCATAATCTCCGCAGCTATGACCTAGAGCGGCTAGCCTATGAAACCCCTGAGTTTTCTGGGGCAGAAATTGAGCAGATCTTGGTGGAAGCGATGCATATTGGCTACAGCCAAAATCGTGACTTTACGACAGACGATGTACTAGAAGCCGCTAGCCAAATTGTGCCCTTGGCACGCACGGCCCAAGACCAAATTCAGCTATTGCAAGAATGGGCAGCCGCGGGTAAGGCCCGACTTGCCTCTCGACAGAAGGGTAGCCCGCTGATTGATGGTGCACCGTTTACTTAAACAGATGAGGGGCAACATGTATCACATGTTGCCCCTCATCTGTTTACCGACAGTGAATGCAGCATCCTGCGTTGCGTTACTCTACACGAATGCGAGCAAGGGTAGTGCCCTGGTAGTAGTGTGACAAAATTTGGCGGTAATCAGAGCCCTGCACGGCAAGCCCTCTGGCACCATACTGGCTCATGCCAACGCCATGTCCATAGCCCCCCCCATTGAACACAAACTGGTTGGGGGGAACCGCACCGTCGGTGCTGGCAATTTGCCCACCCTGAATTTGGACATTGAATAGGGTGCTATTCAGCCCCAAGGCGCGGCGAATTTCATCGCCAGAGAGGCGCTTTTCGCCCGCATCGCCCACAACGCGCATCGTAATGACGCGGCCGTGGTCTGTCATGCGTTCTGGTACGAAGGAAAGAATATTGCCGATGTCAGTGATCCGTGCCCGCATCTGGTCAGAATTAAAGGTTTCTGTCCAACGGAAGCGGTTGTTACCATCTTGGTCATAATCGGGGACGCCACGCAGGTAGGGCAGGGGAGTCACCCAGACATCTTCCACATTGGCAGTGTGTCCACCGGAGGACGAGTGGAACACGGCATTGATGATTTGACCATTATGAGTCAGCACTTGGCCGCGAGTTTCTTGGACGGCGGCTTGGGTGCTGGCGGCTTCTTTCTCGATGCCGTGGTAGACCTGCCAACGGGTGGTGTTGCCTACATCAAACACGGTGTTGGCGCTTCCTTGTCGCTGATAGAGGGCGTAGGAACGGGCCGTCACGGCTTGGGCTTTAAGCGCTTCTAAGGGCCAACTGGTCGGCATTTCGCTACCGACGACGCTATAGAGGTATTCGTCTAGCTCGACGTAGTTGACAGCGGTGATGCCGCCACTTGTGGACACTACTTTGGTGCGCCCCCGATACCATTTATCTCCAATCCAGACGAAGCCGTCATCTTGGGGCTCTACCCATACCGCGTTTTCTTGCCAGCGACCGATTGAGACTGAGCCGTCGGCTGCGGTGGCATTAAGGGCTGAACCCGCTTGCAGTTCGGTGAGAACTTGGCCGTCTGCATTTTTGAGTACGGCTGTGGTGGAGCCACCTACCTGAATTTGGTTGACGTCTTGCTTAATGGCAACGCGCAACATTAATTGATCGGTAGCGCGGGCGGGCATAATTGCCACGAGCCAGATAAAGAATGTGAGCCACCAGGCGTTTTTGCTGGGGCACTTAGTCCGAAATAGATTGGTTTGAGATGCCTGCGTGGCGACTGCTGTACTGCTCACAAAACCCTCACATCATGCTTAGTAGAACTTTGGTAGACAGCGACGCTGGTGAAAACCGGCTGTGTCTTGTGGCAACCCCATCGATCGGATAGGGCGATCGCTCCTGTAACAAAATACCCTGCTTAGCCGTAAAAACTAGCAAACCATTGGAGCAATTCATCGAAACAAAATGTTGGCCACCCTGTTTTTACATGGATTGTTAAGGGTTTTCCGGTGAGTTCCAGAGAATTTTTTTAGAATTGAAGGCTCACCTTGGAGTCTAACTATCGGGACTGATTGCGATAAGCATTGGTTCCAGTCGGGATTAGAATGCCCAGCCCCTTGTGGGATCGGTGACAATCATAGTCGTCACCGATCCCACAAGGGGCTGGGCTGAGCGTAATGCAGGAGGGTTATTGGGGTGATTTAAAGGATGACAACCACTCCCGAATTTGCTCTGCAGCGATGTCGCGACCGCCTAGGCCAAAGGCTAACGCAATGGCAACGGCGATCGCCCCTAGCAATAGCCCAAAGGCCAAGTTAACAATATCGTTAGCAATGCCCATTTGCTGAAGCGCCATGGCAGACACGAGGGCAATCACCGCAATGCGGGCAGTTTGCGCCAGAATGCGAGATTGGCGATTGCCCGAGCTGGCGATTAGGTTAAAGGCTAGGTTTGCTAAAAAGAGGCCCACGGCAAAGATCACGACGCCGACTAGCACTTGCCCAGAGACCACCATCAAGCCAGACACAATTGATGTGAGGGCAGGAATATTCAGAATGTTGGTGGCGGCAACGACCGCAAACAACATGATGCCTACTTCTGCAATGAGCCCCATCACTTCAGACGGCGTGCGACTGAGTTGTGACGTTGATGTTGTAGGCGGCGCGGTGGGATCGACCGGAACAGTTGGATCGGTGGGGAACTGTGTGGATGTGGGTGGAACAACCGGGGGCGGGGTGGGTGCGGTTGGCACGTTGGAAAACCCAAGCCAGCGGAATACGTTATTGAAGCCCAAGCCTGTGAGCAGATTGGTGACTAATTCTGCGACAAACTGACCAATTAAAAAGGCCAGAACGAGAATCAACGCTGCTGTAAAGATTTGCGGAATGGCACTGAGGAACTGATTGAGCATGGCGCTGGCCGGCCCAGAAATGGCCTCAATCCGCAGCGCATCTAGGGCTGCGATCGCCGTAGGAATCAGAATCAGCACATAGACCACCGTACCCACTAGCCCTGAGAGAGACATCATCCCAGTGGTTCGAGTCAGCCCTACTTTTGCACCCAAGCGGTCTGCACCAGCCGCCGATAGCAAATTGGTGACAATGCCCCGCACAATGCGAGCAATGAACCAGCCAACCGCAGCAATCACCACCGCTTCGACTAAACGAGGCAACGCTTCCAAGAAGCTGTTGAGTAGATTTTGCACTGGCTGAAGCGGCCCTTGCAAATCTAGCACGCCCAGCACGAGGGGCAAAAAGAATAGGAAAATAAACCAGTAGAGGGCATTTCCCAGAGTTTCGCTGAGTAAAAATTGGCTTTCGCCTGGAGCATCATCAGGATTCAGCCGCTGATCGAGGTTAAACGAGTTCGCGATGCGAATCACCAGCGCCCGAGCGATGGTGGCTAGCAGCCAGGCAACCCCAATGAGAACAGCAGCACTGCCTAACCTAGGCAGATACGCAAAGATCTGATTAAGAAAGTTATTGAGGGGCTCCGATACGGTATTTAGGTTGAGGGCATCCAGGAACGCCACAATGGCAATGATTAGAATCACCCAGAAGACGATCGTGGATGCGAGTTTCTCTGTGTTGATGTTTGTGGTATCTTGCCCCGTGACAGCCGCCGCGATGCGGTTATCAAGATCAGTGCGTTTAAGCAGGCTGCGGACGGCAGCAGAGACAACAACGGCAAGAATCCAGCCGATGATCAAAATGGCGATCGCCCCCACCAAACTGGGCAACCAAACCGGCAGGGCTTGCATAAAGTCGGGCGATTGGTTGGGTTGAGTTTGAGGGGTTTGAGCCAGACTAGGCCAGAGGAGCCCAGTCTGCATTAGCGCTTGAGGTATGGTGATTAGGTTCGTCATCCTTCTGTAGAAATTGAAACAGGTCTGAGATTCAGCAATGGAGACTCGTTCAAGTTCACAGGTCAGGTGTTTACACCACAGATTTTGCGTAACTTACACATGCGATGCACATCCCAACTGCAATCTGGAATCACGTCATTTCGTGTTGCTGGGAAATTCTGAACAATCCGCTGAAATTGGGGATAGCACCATAACTTCAGCAGAATTGGGCAGAATCTTTAATTTGCTAATGCAACAATACTACGGTGTGGAGCTTCAATTTCTGGTTTGGATGCTCACATATTCTCGAAGTCAGAGAAAAATCAGTCTTTAGGGATACTTCTATGGGGTTTTTGCGCATTCTGCCGGGGGGATGACATGTACGGTCTCTCTGCTGGGGTATGAAACCTCCCTGGGCTGATGGCAGAATACGAAGGGCTGATGGCTCATGCGTTTGCCTTTGCATCAATACCTTATTTATTTAGCTGGACTTTACGACTTCACCCATGCCGACAATCACTGTTTATGGAACGCCGATCAGCACCTACGTTCGCACGGTGCGACTACTGCTAGAAGAGGCGGGGGTAGAGTACACACTCAACAGTGTGGATATTTTTAATGGCGAAACAAAGTCTGCTGATTATTTAGCTAAGCACCCGTTTGGCAAGGTGCCGACGGTCGATGTCGGTGGAAACATGATTTATGAAACCGCTGCGATCGTCAGCTATCTAGATGCTGCGGTGATGAATGGACGCTTTAGCCCAGTTGATCCGCTTGTGCGGGCTCGCATGCAACAGATTATGGCGATTGTAGATAGCTATCTGTATGCGCCCGCGATTCAAACGGTGGTGATTCAGCGGTTGATTGTGCCAAGTCAAGGGGGTGAAACGGACGAGGCAGCAGTAGAAGCGGCGGTTGCACCACTGAAAACGGCACTAGAGGCGATTGAGGCGTTAGCGGTGAGCAACCCCTATCTGCTGGGGGGCGAGATTAGCCTTGCTGATTTTCATTTGATTCCTATCTTTGTCTATCTATCGAAGACGCCAGAGTTTGAGACGGCGATCGCCCAATCACCCAAGCTCCAAAGTTGGTGGTCGACGGCTCAAGCCTTAGCCACGGTGAAACTAGTGTGCAGTTAGGGAGTCTGGGTTGGCCCCACGGTCAGATGCTCCTACGGCCAGTCGCTCCCACGGCCAGTCGCAGAAACGAGCGGGGCGATCGCTGGGGTTCTATGGCAGGATAGGGGAGAAGATCATTCTCCCCTATACCTTATTTTGCAGATCACCTTTTTGGGAACCAGCTCCGGTGTGCCGACGCGATCGCGCAATGTGTCGAGCATTGCCCTGCGGCTGCCGCAGCGAGCCGAGGTGTGGCTGTTTGACTGCGGCGAGGGGACGCAGCATCAACTCTTGCGCAGTGACTTAAAGGTTAGCCAGATTACGCGTATTTTTATCACGCACATGCATGGCGACCATATTTATGGGTTGATGGGGCTGCTAGCCAGTTGCGGGTTGGCGGGCAATCCCTCTCGCATTGATATTTATGGGCCGCCCAAGCTGGATGAGTATCTGCGGGCGTCTGGTCGCTATTCGCAGCTGCGATTTTCTTACCCGGTGAAGGTGCATACGGTGACACCAGGCATGGTGCTGAATGATGGGGAATTTTCGGTGACTTGTGCAGAGCTAACCCACCGTGTTCCGGCTTTTGGCTATCGGGTGACAGAGGCTGATCGACCCGGACGGTTTGACGTAGAGCGAGCGGCAAAGCTGGGAATTCCCTCAGGGCCAATTTATGGACAGCTCAAGCGGGGTGAAGCGGTAACGCTGCCGGATGGTCGGATTGTGAATGGAACGGACTTGTGTGGTGAACCGCAAATGGGACGGCGGTTCGTGTATTGCACAGACACAATCTATTGCGATAATGCAGTGGAGCTAGCTCGAGATGCGGATGTGCTCGTGCATGAGGCTACATTTGCTCATCAGGATGCAGAATTGGCCTATCAGCGGCTGCACTCAACGTCTACAATGGCGGCGCAGGTGGCGCTGAATGCAGGGGTGCAGCAGTTGATCATGACGCACTTTAGCCCACGCTATGCGCCAGGAAATGCGATCGCCCTAGACGATTTAAAGCAAGAAGCAAAAGCCATTTTCCCCAATACGTTAATGGCGCACGACTTTTATACTCACGAGATTCCGAAGCGCTCAGCGCGGGAATTGGTGAAGGCATAGCCTTTTACATAACCGGTATTGAAGCACAGTGAAATAGCGGCGCGGTTCTTTGTTAGTCTGCGATCGCATAGCCGTTACGTCCGGCAGATTTAGCACTGTAGAGGGCGTCATCAGCCCGGTCAATTAAGGCTTGGGGTGTCGTGGTTGGGTTGGGAATGATCGTAACGATGCCGATGCTCAGCGTGATCCAAGGTTGAGTCAGTGAGGATGCATGGGGAATTTGCACAGCATGAATGTGCTGTTGCACTTTTTGGGCGACTTGAACGGCCCCTTCGCAGTCGGTATTGGGCAACACGATGGCAAACTCCTCTCCGCCATAGCGAGCTACCATGTCGGCAGGGCGGGAGATAGAGCGACAGATGGCATCTGCCACTTGGGCGAGGCAGTCGTCTCCGGCGATGTGGCCGTAGGTGTCGTTATAGAGTTTGAAATGATCGATATCGCAGAGAAGCAGGGCAATGGGCGATCGCTCTCGACTCAGCCGCAGCCACTCTTTTTGCAGATAGTCATCAAAGTGTCGGCGGTTGGCTAGCCCTGTGAGCTTATCGTGGGTGGCGAGGTATTGCAGCTCTCGGTTGGCGTGCTGAAGCTGCTGATAGAGTTCCGCCTGCTGAATGGCGATCGCCACCTGATTCGCCACCTGCCTCACCAGGTCTACTTCACCCGTCTGCCACTCGCGAGGTTGCGACTGCTGAAAGGCCGCGATAAATCCCCAGATGGTGTCACTGTGAAGGATGGGCACGATCAGCGTGGCACGCACATGAACCCTAGAAAAAAAGGCGATCAAATCATCCGGCAAACCTGAATTGTAAATATCCGCTGATACTTGGATATGGCCCTGCTGATAGGCCTGAACTCGATCAGGCGTGGTTGTGCTGGGCATCTTAAAGGTCTGACCCAGAAACGACGGGCAGGATTCTCCGACTGCTTCGGCAAGGACATGACCGCTATAGTCAGCATTCAGCTGATAGATCATAGCGCGATCGCTCTGCAGCGCTAAACGAATTTCTGTTACCGTCGTATGCAAAATCTCCTGCAACTCTAACGACTGACGAATTCGCTGCACGATCAAGGCCAACAGGCGATCGCGCTCTGCCGTCATCCGCAGCTGGGCTTCAATTTCTTTGCGCTGGGTGATGTCTTGACCAATGCTGAGGATTTGCCCTGTCGAGAGCGGAATATTCATCCAGGAGGTGTTGATGGGGGTGCCATCAGCGGTATAGGTTGTAAAGTCTTGCCATGTTTGCCGGGCTGCAATAATGAATGCCTGCACCTGTTGACGTTGGATGGGATCGGGGTAGCGCTTGCACAAAAAATCTTGCTGCAGCACCTGATCTAACGGCCAGCCTAGCACCCGTTCAATCTCGCGGTTGGCAAGTTGAACCGTGCAATCTTGGTTATATAGCTCCACCATGATGGGAAAGTGGTCAAACATCACCTGAAGCAGTTCTTTTTGCTGACGCAAGTTCACTTCAGTCTGTTTGCGATCGCTCATATCTCGACCTTCGGGGATCAGCAGCACCACATTGCCCGACTCATCAAAAATAGGCCGCAGAGAAAAATCGAGGGTGATGAGTTGACCTGTCATATTTTGCAAATTCACTTCGTAGCGCACAAACTCACCCTGGGCGGCTTGGGCGATCGCCCGTTTAAGCTGATCTTGCGTGGCGGCAGACGCTCGCCAGGTAGACACATCCCACATGGGACGGCCCACCACATCAGCCCTTGCCGCCCCCATAAAATTAAGCACGGCTTGATTCACTTCAAGCAAAATGCCCTCAGGCGACAACAAGCCAATAAACTGATACATCTGGTCAAAGATGGCATGAAAGCGCCGTTCGCTCTCAATCAGCGCTTTCTTTAGCAGCACCCGGTCAGTGATGTCGCGCACCATCACCAGCACCTCATCAGCGCTAAATGGCACAACACGCGCCTCTTCATAGCGCAACTCACCGTCAACCTCAATGGTTTGGTCATACACCTGAGGCTGCCCTGTATCGAGCGCTTGGTGGATGCATTGCATCCGCTCCAATGCCATCTCATAGGGCATGGCCGTGAACACTGTTTTTGGGGTTACTTCAGCGTCCGGCTTCCAGTACTTGATGCCCTCGCCCACCGTGAGGTCGTGATAGACCCCATCCCGGTTAATGCAGACTAGCAGGTCGGGAATCGCAGCCAGAATTGCCCGCTTGGTGGCTTCGCTCTGGGCTAGCGTGGCGTCAGCCAGTTGGCGATCGCTCTTGTCTAACACATAGCCCAGCAAGCATTGGACATCGCCAGAGCGATCATCGCGCACGACAACAGTGTAATCATCCAACCAGCGATAATCACCATTGCCGTGGCGCAAGCGATAGTGCTGGATAAATCGATCAGCGCCAGCATTAATATATTGCCAGACTTCTTGTTCAACTTTAGGCAAATCATCGGGGTGGATGAGATCGGCAAAGTTGATCTGCCCCGAGGTCAACTGCTCAGGAGAATAGCCAAGCTGCTCCTGTACATTTTGAGATACATACTCCATCGGCCACCCCGGCTTCGGTTGCCACTTAAAGATGATGACAGGCCCTGCCGTAAACAGCTGTCGTTCCTCCCGCAGCACCTGTTCTGCTGGGCTCGGCAGAGTGCCTTCCACAAGCACCCACCGCTCTGCTTCCGTATCGTAATGGCTGCATTGGCATGACATTCGTAGGGGTGTACCCTGGCGATCGCCCTCTACCCATCCCATTTCAGCCTGCCCCTGCTGAAACTGCGTCACGAGATCTAGCAACTGCTGCTGCACCAAAGCGGGCGATCGCGCCGCCATACCATCCCCTACTACTCCCTCATCCTCTACTAATCCCTGCGCAGACTTATCCCAGAACCGAAGCCCTGACTGGTTTACCCACTCCAGCTTTAGTTCAGGCGCAGCATAGATCCAGATGGGCGTTCGGAGCGCATCAAACGCAGAGAATAGAGAGCCCGCACATCGATCGATCGAAGACATAGAAAAGAGTTAAATCAAAGACCTTAAGCTGCTCTGGAATTAGCATTTGAACACCGCTTGCAAGGTACAACAATATGAACCCCAGGCAACCAAGTACGAGCGAGCTGAAATCTTCTATAACTGGCCTGAATAACTCATGGGATAAATCGTGATATGTGAGGTCAGAGGATATCTACAAGAGGTTTAGCAGCTTGACTTAATTTCAGGCATGCACTCAATTTGGACAACCCCTTTAGCAGACACAGCTATCTGGATGGAGTTGCCGCATCAAGCTGCATCAAATGGAGAACTAGCACCCAACTATTCCTTTATTGCTAACTATTCCTTTATTGTATAGTTCCCAGATCTTCAGGCGTGATTTATATCACCCCACGGTCTGACATGCCTCACAAGATACTCCATAACTGCGTCTCTTGGCTGGTTTGTCGCTCTACCGTTCTAAACCCTCTGCATAAGAGACCGAACCAATGCAGTATTGGTTTCGGCCTCTTAACTTGGCTTGATATAGAGCCACATCCGCAGCCGCTAATAGCGCATCCGATCCATTCTGAGCACTCGGCACACAGCAGACGAGCCCAAAGCTCAAGGTGATTTGGTCAGCAATTAAGGAAAATTCATGTGGTAGCCGGGCTTGGGTAAGATCGTGCTGAATTCTAGTGACCACCTCTATGGCTTCTGAGATGGCGGTAGCGGGCAATAGCACTACAAATTCTTCTCCGCCATAGCGAGCCATTAAACCCCTAGGACGTTCAACCGCTGCGGTCAGCAGTTCAGCCACCTGCTGCAAGCACTGATCTCCCGCCGGATGCCCATAGTTGTCGTTGTAAGGCTTGAAGTAATCCACATCGCACATAATCAGCGCCAGCGAAGCTCTGTCGTGCTTGGCGCGCCCCCACTCTTGGGCTAACACTTGGTCAAAATAGCGACGATTTGCAACTTGAGTGAGGGCATCAGTGGTGGCAATGCGATGCAGTTCGGCATTCGCTTGCTGAAGCTGTTGAAACAGCTCCTCTTGGCAAATTTCTGCCTGCTTGCGATCGGTCACATCCACTAAGGTGCCAAACAACTGTACAGACGCCTCCTGTAGATTCAGTGATTGATCCTGGTGGCGATCCGTATAGGTGCGGGCATGGACGTAGCGCATTTCACCATCCGGGCGCAAAATTCGCATATCCAACTCTTGGGTTCCCTTGTTCTGATACGCGGCCTGAATATGGGCTTTCCATCGGGGAAAGTCGTCAGGATGCAGTAGGTCAGGTCGATCTTCTAACTGAAAAGGTTGTTTGTCAGGACTCACCCCCAACAGGCGAAAAATTTCTGCCGACCAATGTAACGTTTCGGTTCGCGAGTCAAACCACCAGTTCCCTAGCTGCGCCATTCGCTGCGCCTGTTGAAGCTGCTGAGTCAGTTCGTGCAGCCTAATTTCTGCTTGCATCTGGGCGTCGATGTTCTGAAGTGCTCCATAGATGCGCACGCATTCCCCCGCGATACGCTCTGCTTGCCCCAAGGAGCGCACCCAGCGAAGATTCCCCTTGGCTGTAACGATTTGGAGCTTCTCATCCCAGGGTTGCCCGGTTTGGCAAGCGTGCGCCACTACTGCGGTGATGCGCTGGCGGTTGACCCCGTCAGGATAAAAGTCAAACATCGTCATCAGTGTCGGTTCAAAGTCCGCCTCGACTTCATGGATTTCCCGCGTAATGGGCGTCCAGTAAACGAGTCCTTGCTGTAAGTTGACTTCCCAGCCGCCCACCTGAGCCACGGTGCTGGTTTGCTCTAAAAAGACCTTGGTGCGGCGGAGTTCCTCCTCCATGTGCTTGCGCTGGGTTAGGTCTCGTCCCTCTGGAATCAGCAACACGACTTGACCTTGATCGTCTAAAACAGGCCGCAGGGAAAAGTCGAGGGTCATCACCTGCTGGTTTGCCCCTTGGATCGTCACTTCGTAGCGCACAAACTCGCCCTGAGCCGCTTGGGCGATCGCCCCCTTGAGTTGGGCTTGGGCTTCCAGAGACACCACATCCCACCAGCCCATGTCCCAGATCGGGCGACCCACCACGTCTTCCCGCTCAAACCCGCCAAAGGCTAGTGCAGTCTGATTGATCTCTAGCAGGGTGCCATCTGGGGTGAGCAGGCCAATAAACTGATACATCTGGTCAAAGATCGCCTGGAAGCGCTGTTGGCTTTCCCGTAGCGCGAGCTCTGCGGTTACCCGGTTCGTCACATCCCGCACCATCACGAGGGCTTCCTCATCCCCTAAGGGCACAATTCGAGTCTCTTCGTAATACCGGTTCCCGTCGATGTCGATGGTGTGTTCATATATTTGCCGCTTTCCCGTGTCAAGGGCTTGATGGAGAAAGTGCAGCCGTTGATCGGCCAAAGCTTTGGGCAGAGTGTCATAAATAGATTGGGCAATCTGAGTATCAACGTTCCCATGAACAGTCACCTCCCCTCCCGAAATGAAGTCGAAGCGCAAACCGTGGCGATTGATCCGCAGTAGTAAATCTGGAATGGCTTCCAGCATGGCCTGTTTCGTGGCTTCACTTTGCTGCAAGTCCAGTTCAATCTGCTTGCGTTCAGTAATGTCTTGGATATAGCCTAAAACCTTGGCGACTCTGCCATTTGGGGTATAGATGAACCGAGCGAATTCATTGATCCATCGATATTCGCCATTGGCGTGACGTAGCCGATATTCTGTAGCACGGCATGGGTCTTGCGCGGCTGTGGCGGCTGTGACCTCTGCTTGGATCTGATCAATATCATCTGGGTGGATCAACGAGGCAAGATTTACACCAGCTTGCACGAGTGCATTCGGTTCATAACCGAACTGGGCTTGCACGTTGGGAGAGACATACCCGATCGGCCAGCCGTCTCTCGGGCTCCAACGAATGACGACTGTGGGGCCGCCGATAAACAAGCTGCGCTCTTCTTCGATGGCCTGCTCTATTCGCTTGCGATCGCTAATGTCTTGCACCACCGCCAAGTCTGAAATAGCTTGCCCATCCGCATCTCGCAAGATCGACAGCACAATATTTGTCCACCGCTCGCTGCCATCTTTATGCAAGTGGCGTTTTTCTAAGGTGACTGAAGCGGCTTCACCAGCATAGAGCTTGGCTAGAGCCGCTTCAGTCTCTTTATATTCATCAGAGTGGGACACATCCTGAAAGCGCAGTTGCAATAGCTCTGCTTTGTCGTAGCCCAAGAGGTCGCAGTAAGCTTGGTTTGCCTGTAGAAATCGCCCATCTGGGCCAGCTTGGTTGATGCCAATGGCCGCCTGCTGAAAAATCGCCTCCATCTGACTTTCACTCAGCCGCAGTGCTTCTTCTAGCTGCTTTTGTTCGGTAATGTCAGTGGCGATTCCATCTAGCCGAATGGGCGTGCCCTCGATGTCATAGGTGACTTTGGAGCGATCGCGCACCCAGCGCACGACCCCATCTGATCGGGTAATGCGATACTCCAAATCAAAGCTCGACTGAGAGGCTAGCTGACTCAAACATTGATTGATCTTGGGCTGATCATCGGGGTGGATCAGGCTTTGCCACAGGCTAGGGTTCTTTAGAAACGCGTCGGTAGAGTAGCCGTAGAGGGTTTCTACCGCCGAGTTGACATACCGAGTGACTCGGCTGGGCAGATCAACCGACCACACCACGCCATTGATATTGCTGAGAATGCCGTTAAGCAGGGCATGTTCGTCCTTTAGCTGAGCCTGAATGGTTTGGAGTTCTTGAGTCCGTTCTTTAACCTGCTGAGTGAGCAACTGGTTGAGTTGATCGTTAAGGGCTTCTGACTGTTTTCGCTCAGTCACATCCCGCAAAATCGATAAATGAAAATGGGGGCAAAAGTGAGCCGTTGCAGAAAATTCCACAATCCGTTCTTCCCCATTGCCCACTCTCAAGGAAATTTCTCCCTGCATGTGGCCTTGTTCTAGAAAATGCTGCCAGTGTGAACCTAGATCTACGCCAGGCGGAAGAACGCAGAAATCGGCAATGGTGCAACCCAGCACGTGCTCCCGAGCAACGCCTAATAATTTGCAGGCAGCCGGATTGGCCTCGACATAGTGGCCGTGATCGTCAGCAATCAGCATGGCATCTAGCGCCATGTTGAAGAGGTTCAGACTTTGGGATTCTAAAAGCACGTCACTCCCTAAGCTGGGCTGGGGTAACGAGGAGTGGGATACAAACGATCTGTCAATCGATTGAGACACAGTCTAGGGTGAGCCGCAGGGCAACAAGAGGAGGCTTGAAACCTAACTGCGGCGAAAGCTGCACCAGGTTTTGGGGTAACCATCTAATCAACTGATACTGTCTGGGTGACAGGCGCTGGTTTAGCGACTCCGCAGCGTTAGCAATCTAACTCTAATGTTCCCTGCTGGATAGGGGAATGTATCCCACAACTCGACCATTGAGCATGGAGTTGAGCATCATACCGTTAAGCGGCGCGAGTTGATGAGCATCTTAGACTAAAACGATTGGGTCGTGTCGGCAATGTCGACACGACCCAATCGTTTTATCTATTTAACGTCAGTTCGGGCACATTAAGGGTTCGAGCTTATCCCGAACTCAGGTTATTTAACGGGGTTCGATAGCGTTGTTTCGGTTCCATCGTCCAAGGCTGAACCAACGCTAAACCGTGTTGCTCGCGTCGCAGGCAGCATGGCTTTAGGTATGTGCCAAACTGAGGTTACGTACAAGCTTGCTAGGCAATTTTGGATTTGCGGTGGTGAGAGCGATCGCCCAGCCCTCAATTATCCTGCAGTCGGGGATAGCAGTCAGGAATAGGGCCTTACGATTAGGGGCTGCGTAGGGCTGGGAATGTCTTGAGCTAGCTAAATGCCATGACTCACGCTGCATTGTGCGCCCCGTCTCTACGGTGCGGTCGCGAGATACCGCCGTTACGCTATACCTTCATAATGTCGGTTTCTTTATCTTTTAACAGGTCGTCAATGCGGCTAACAAATTTGTCAGTCACCTTTTGCACCTCATCTTGCAAATCGCGAGATTCATCTTCCGAGATGTCGCTGGCCTTTTCTTGCTTACGAATGGCATCGACTGCATCGCGCCGAATGTTGCGAACGGCCACTTTGCCCTCTTCGGCATATTTCGCGGCAATTTTCACCAGTTCCTTACGGCGATCGTTCGTCAACGGCGGAATGTTAAGCCGAATAATAGAGCCGTCGTTGTTGGGCGTCAAACCCACATCCGAAAGCTGAATGGCTCGCTCGATGGCGGCGACACTGCTGGGATCAAAAGGCTGAATGGAGATGGTGCTGGCATCGGGGGTACTAATGTTGGCAAGAGACTTAAGCGGCGTCTCTGAACCGTAGTAGTCCACCATGACTCGATCCAGCAGGGATGGGTTGGCGCGTCCGGTGCGAATGGTATTGAATGACCGCTGAGTTGCCTCGATGGTCTTTTTCATGTTCTCTTCAACTTCAGCTAACTTCACAAGAGCCTCCAACAAATGTTCCAATGGGGTCCCCTGTCAGGGCGCTACGAATGTTGCCCGGTTCTGCCAGGCTAAACACCATGATGGGGATGTTGTTATCTTTGCATAGGGCGATCGCCGTGCCATCCATCACCCGCAAGTCTTTTTCCAACACGTGGCTATAGGTAAGGCTTTGGTAGCGGCGAGCATCGGGATTAACTTTAGGGTCAGAGTCATAAATGCCATCAACCTTGGTAGCCTTAAACACCACCTCAGCGTTAATTTCAGCAGCTCTCAGCGCAGCAGTGGTATCGGTCGTAAAAAAGGGATTGCCCGACCCCGCCCCAAAAATCACCACGCGGCCCTTTTCTAAATGCCGAATCGCTCGACGCCGAATATAGGGCTCGGCCACTTCTTGCATTTCAATGGCGGTTTGCACCCGCGTTGCGACCTCCCTACGCTCTAAGGCATCTTGCAACGTCATGGCGTTCATCACAGTAGCAATCATGCCAATGTAGTCCGCCGTAGCGCGATCCATCCCCGACGCTGCGCCCTTAATGCCTCGAAAAATGTTGCCGCCACCCACAACGACTGCAATTTGCACCCCAGATTGCACGACATCTGCAATTTCTTCGGCAATGCTATCCACTACACCGGCATCAATTCCGTAGGTTAGATCGCCCATCAGCGCTTCGCCGCTTAATTTCAGCAAAACCCGCTGGTATGTTGTGCCCATGAGTGAGGTGCCTCTCAACGCGACTGTTTTCCCACCTAAGATAACAGCAGGATGAGCGATTTGAGCGCTCTATGAGGGACACTTCATAGGGGCTATACGCTAAAGCTAAAGGCTAGTGAGACTCCCAGACCGCCCTTTAGAGCATCCACAAAGCATCTCTCGGCACTGGGTGAGCAGTCGGTTGCCCCTTGGGCTAGGGATAGGTGAGGGCAGATTGATTCCTGCCAGGATTCAGCAACGCCACCCTGTTCTATGGCTTCCAGACCAGAGCGCTGCCGATGGCTTTTGTAGTGGCAGGCTGAGGCGGGTTGCCCCGAAGCAGTTGGGCGATCGCCCCCTTCAAGTATGCCTGAGTCACCGCCGCTGGTTGGGGGTTGTCGTCAATGGCGCCGCTATAGCGCAACACGCCCTCCCCATCCAACAAGAACGCGTGGGGCGTGCAGACTGCCCCAAAGGCCTCCGCCACATCCTGCGTCACATCTCGCAGGTAAGGGAAATTAAGCTGGTGCTGCGCCGCAAACGCCTGCATGGGCTCAAAGCCTTCTTCAGGATGCTGCGTTTCGTCATTGGCGTTGATGCCAATCAGCGTAGCCTCTTGGACTTCGATTTCCGCCTGAATCTGCCTCAGGCGTTCCAGATATTGCGCCACAAGGGGACAACGGTTGCTGATAAACACGACGGCGATCGCCCGATGGGAGCCAAGATAGCGCCGCAAATGATGCACCGTCCCATTCACCCCGGGCAGCTCAAAATCTGGCGCATAGCTCCCGATTGCGGTTCCTACCTGTCCTACCTGAGTCATGCTCATTCCTGTCCTAACGCTTGATCTCCAACCCCTAAGCTCCACACTCAGAGCGTTAATCCGCGATCCAGCCCTGGGCCATCGCCTGATAGGCCACCAGCTTGTAGACTAGCTTGGCCGCCGTAAATTCCGACACAACCGAATCCGAGATAGGGGCGAGTTCCATCACATCTGCGCCGAGCACCGTGTGGGTCTCAAACACTTGGCGAATGAACGACATCATGGCATACCAGTGCAGCCCACCGGGTTCTGGGGTGCCCACACCGGGCATGAGAGTGGGATCTATGCCGTCCAAGTCGATTGTAAAAAACACAGTGCGCGTGGGGATGGCGGCCACGGCTTGCTCAATCCAGTTGGGATTCATCGCCATTTCGCGGGCGCGGAATACGGTGAGATTGTGCTCTTTGATTAAATCTGCTTCTTCTTTGCAGATGCTGCGGATGCCAATTTGCACCGTGGGCAGCCCCATATCCACCACGCGGCGCATGATGCAGGCGTGGTTGTGAATAGAGCCTTCATACTCATGGCGCAGATCGGCATGGGCGTCAATTTGCACCACGGTGAAGGGATCAGCGTTGGCGTTGCGATAGGCCTCGACTAATCCGGTTGAGATGCTGTGCTCACCCCCCAAGCCGATGACGAACTTGCCATCGGCAATGAGCTTGGCAGTGGTGTCGCGCACCTGTTGCAGCATAGATTCTGAGGAAACAGCGCCAGCACGGGTATCGGCGATCGCCCCGTGGGTATAGATGCCCACCGGCCAAAACTCGCGGTCAGCCTCTTCGTCATAATATTCCACTTGATGGGAGGCGTTGAGCAGGGCAGCGGGGCCATGCTCGCAGCCTTTGCGATAGGTGGTGGTGGCCTCGTAGGGGATGGGCAAAATCACCACTCGGGCATCGCTGTAGGGTGCGGTCACGTCGTCGCCCAAAAAGGGCAGTTCGGTGATGGAGGGTTGGGTGAGCATGGTAGATGAGAATTGGGGATTAGGAGGTTGGGACAGGTCAGGCGATTTCTGCCAAAGAAAACCTTACTTCAATCAGCAGGGATAGCGTAGGGGCGCTGGGGCAGCCTACGGCTGTTCGCTTAATGCAGGAACGGTCTTGTCAAGAAATGGCCTCAGCACTGACGGCAGGTAAGCAAGATCTGATCCTGACATATTTGGGGGGCGATCGCCACCGAGTCTTAACACGAGCGCAAACGCAGGGCAGGGCGATCGCCTCTAGGCAAGTACTTCCCCCTTAGCGGCCTCCCAAGGTTTAGATATCGCAGGATAAATCCCCGGCTCGCTGACTAAAGCGTAGGTTTTCGCGATAGTCAACTGGACAGTCGATGATCGCCGGAACATCATCCATCAGCGCCTGCTTGAGGATGGGCACAAAGTCACTGCCCGATTCTACTCGGTACCCCTTGAGACCCATGGCTTCTGCCAGCTTCACAAAGTCAGGGTTGCTGAATTTAATGAAGGCCGACTCGCCAAACTGGTTCATCTGCTTCCACTCAATCAGCCCATAGCCGCCGTCGTTAAAAATGATGGTGACAAAGGGGGTGCCAATGCGCAGGGCGGTTTCAAGTTCTTGGCTGTTCATCATAAAGCCGCCGTCGCCGGTGACCGCGACAACCTTGCGGTTGGGAGAGACGAGTTTGGCGGCGATCGCCCCCGGCAGGGCAATGCCCATGGCCGCAAAGCCGTTAGAGATGATGCAGGTACTGGGGCGATCGCAGTGGAAATGGCGCGCCATCCACATCTTGTGCGCCCCCACGTCCGAAATGACGATATCCTCTGGCCCCAGCACCTGGCGCAGATCATAGATTAGCTTCTGGGGCTTGATCGGAAACGCATCGTCTTTAGCATATTCCTCATAATCAGCCTGGATGTCGGTCCGCAGGTGAACGGCATAGGGGTCAGGCTTGCCGTGGCGATCGCACCGCTGCAAAATTTCGTAGAGCGAGTCGGCAATGTCGCCCACCACTTCTGCCATCGGCACATAGCTACTATCGACTTCGGCAGGTGCGGCATTGATGTGGACAATGGGGATATCACCCAAGGGATTCCAGCGCTTGGGTGAATATTCGATCAGGTCATAGCCGATAGCAATCACCAGATCGGTGCGGTCGAAGCCACAGCTAATGTAGTCACGCTGCTGCAAGCCCACCGTCCACAGCGCCAGCGGATGCGTGTAGGGAATGGCCCCCTTGCCCATAAAGGTGTTGGCTACAGGGATATTGAGCTGGGTGGCAAAGCCGGTGAGCGCTTCGCTGGCGTGGGCGCGGATGGCCCCGTTGCCCACCAGAATGATGGGATTGGTGGCCTGGGCGATCGCCGTCGCTGCCCGCTCAATGCTCTGAAACGAGGCATACACCTTTTCCCGATGATCGGTAGAGAGGGGTTTGCCCTCTACCCGCATAGCGGCAATATTTTCCGGCAGGTCGATATGGACGGCCCCCGGCTTCTCAGTTTGAGACAGCTTAAAGGCTTTGCGGACAATTTCAGCCGTGTTGCTGGGGCGCACGATCTGGGCATTCCACTTGGTCACAGGCGCAAACATCGCCACCAAATCCAAATATTGATGCGATTCAATGTGCATGCGATCGGTGCCCACCTGGCCGGTAATGGCGACTAGCGGTGCCCGATCTAGGTTGGCGTCGGCCACGCCCGTCATCAGGTTGGTTGCCCCTGGCCCCAACGTAGAAAGACAGACCCCGGCCTTGCCCGTTAGCCGTCCATACACATCTGCCATAAAGGCGGCACCCTGCTCATGACGCGTGGTGATGAACTGAATCGGCGAGTGGCGCAAGGCCTGCAATACATGCAGGTTCTCTTCACCTGGCAAGCCAAAGACATATTCCACGCCTTCATTTTCCAAGCACTTTACAAGCAGTTCTGCAGTGGTCACATCGGTCATAGTGGTTCCTTTGGTGATGGGAGTGAGGAGTGGGACGTGAAGAGGCGGGGGGTGAGAAAGCGGGGGAGCGGTGAGGCCAATCTTGTGACAGATGGCGGACGAGTGCATTTGAGGAGTGCGTGCCGAAGCGTGGCCTTTTGGAGTGTGTCGCGGTAGGAATGCCTGAGGGCGAGTGCCACGAAGACGGATGGGTCAGCAGCGGACGTTTGGGGGCCGTTGGGGACAGAGCGGGACATGTGGGGACAGGAAGAGACGGTGGGGGACGTTGGGAGCACTCAACCCTAGCCGGTTCAGCGGCCAGGGTGCGCCTCGTTCAGCTATCCCCAACCCACACGGTTTTAATGTTGACAAATTCATGGATGCCGTCTCTGCCCAATTCGCGGCCATAGCCAGAGCGTTTGATGCCACCAAATGGCAGGCGTGGGTCGGATTTGACCATGCTGTTGAGAAAGACAGACCCGGCTTCGATGGCGTGAACCAGGCGATCGCCCTCTGCTTGATCCCGTGTCCACGCGCTGGCACCTAGGCCAAAGGGGGTGGCATTTGCCAGGGCGATCGCCTCTTCCACATCGGCCACCCGAAACAGCGTCGCCACTGGGCCAAACAGCTCCTCGCTGGCGATGGGAGCATCCACAGGAATGTCAGTGATGATGGTGGGCGGAAAGAAGCAGCCAGCCCGAAGCGCCGGGTCGAGGGTGTTGAGCAGAGTGGGGCGATCGCCCCCATATAGCACCGTTCCGCCTGCTGCCACACAGGCCTGCACCTGCTGCTCTAGATCCTCCAGAATGGCAGGCGTGGCGAGAGGGCCAATAGTCACCGAGGGGTCAAGCGGGTCGCCCACCTTCAGTGCGGCGTAGTGCTCCACCAACTGCTCAGCAAACGCGTCAAAAATGGCATCTTGCACAATGAAGCGCTTTGCCGCAATGCACGACTGCCCATTGTTGATCATCCGCGCGGTGACAGCCGTAGAGACCGCTTTGTCTAAATCAGCGCTTGCCATTACGATAAACGGATCGCTGCCGCCCAGCTCTAGGACGGTTTTTTTGATGACGCTGCCCGCCGCGGCGGCAAGGCTGGCTCCGGCGGGCTCGCTGCCTGTCAGCGTGGCGGCCTTTACCCGGTCATCTTGCACGATGGGTTTGACCTGATCTGCCCCCACCAGCAGGGTTTGAAATGCCCCGTCGGGGAAGCCTGCTTTCTGAAACACTTCTTCAATGGCGAGGGCGCATTGGGGCACGTTGGAGGCATGTTTGAGCAAGCCCACATTGCCTACCATGAGCGCTGGCGCGGCAAACCGAAACACCTGCCAAAAGGGGAAGTTCCACGGCATCACTGCCAGCACTGCGCCGATGGGCTGATAGCAGACATAGCTGCGCCAAGCGTCGGTGGCAACCTCGACCGGAGCCAGAAACGACTCGGCGTGGTCTGCATAGTACCGACAGACCAGAGCTGATTTTTCGACCTCGGCGATCGCCGCTTGAATCGGTTTGCCCATTTCCACGGTCATCAGCCGCCCATAGGCGTCTTTGTGTGCCAGCAGCACCGCCGATGCAGCCTGCATCCAGCTCGCCCGCTGAGCTAGAGACGTATGTCGGTATTCCGTATAGGTGCGCTGGGCGATCGCCAGCCGTTGTTCTATTTCTGCTGCCGACAAGGGCTCAAATTGCCGCAGTGTTTCCCCCGTTGCCGGGTTGATGGTCGCAATAGCCATAGACAATCCTCCTTACTATCAGCCGAGGGGGTGGGCTAGCCGAGGGTCGCCGCTGAGATCCAGCCCCCCTGTTCCATTGCAGTCCTTGAGTTATTTGTAGCGCCGGTCTACTCAAGAATGTTTCAGCAATTTGGGCCGCTGTTCGGTGAACGTGAGACCACCAACCCCGTGTAAATCTATGAGCGAATTCATTGAAGCCACCTTGTGAGACCGATCGGGCGATCGCCCTCTCCAAAATGGCAAAGCCAAATGCGCCAGCCTACGCTGAATGCTCCACCTTTCAAGTGTTTCAAACAACCTCTGGCGCTGGCTGTAGATTGTTGAAAATGTTGATAAATTGTGACCTACCGCAAACCGCATCGGTGCGTGCAAACCACTGGTTTGCCACCCTCGTTTGGTTAGCTTGTATAGCCACTCTTGTGGGGTCAGAACCTTTGCTGAACTAACGCTAAACCGTTTTGCTGGCCTTGCGGACAGAACGGCTTAGGGATCTGCCAAAGTCGCGTGCTAGCTAGAAAACTGGGCGTCAGAACCAAGCCTTGGGGGGGCGTCCCCCCAAACCCCCGCTAGGGGACGAAGCACGTCCCCTAGAACCCCTCCGCAAGGGGTTTGGGATGGGGATGGCGTTGGGCTGGGCGGTAGCAAGACGGCTCGGCTTGGGGCTGAAGCTTCTAGGGGGAGATGGGTTCTGGTGTGGCTGAGTCGGAGTTAGATGCGGGCATGAGGCCCATGTGCTGGAAGACGGGCTTGAGCGTGGAGAGGAAGGCGAAGGGGGCACGGGAGAGCAGGGTGTCGGCGGGAAGGGCGATCGCCATGACCCGTTCGAGTGGGACAGGGAGCGATCGCACCTGAATCTCTGGGGGAATGGGTTCTGCCGCCAGCCGCGCTAAGATGGATGCGCCCAACCCCTGCTGCACCATCCCCGTCACGGTTGAATCTTGAGACACTTCGTAAACCACGTTGAGCGATTGACCGAACTGCTCTAAGTGCTCCATCACGGTTCGCATGTGGCGATGGGGCGGCAGCGCCGGTGTGGTGATGATCGGCAGGGTCGAGAGCGCCTCCCAGGTGAGCGGCTCGTCATCCATGAGGCTGTTGGGTGGCAGCAGCACTACAAACTCATCGCGGAAGGTGTCCCATATGTCGAGCGCGGGCCCCGTGGGCAGCAGTGTGAACCCGATATCGGCCTGCCCGTCTCGCACGGCCTGCTCAACGTCTGCATAGATGCTGTATTCCGTAATGCGAACCTGCACCTGAGGATAATCGTGGCGAAACTGGGCAATGACCTTGGGCAGCAAATGCGTCGCGACGCTGCGGACTGAGGCGAGGCGCACTTGCCCGCTTTGCAGCCCCCGGTCGGCGTTGGCCTTGGTGGTGATGGCATCGAGCAGGCGCAGCACCTGTTCGGCATCGGCGAGAATTTCTTGCCCGATGGCGGTGAGGGCCGCACCGTAGCGACCTCGGTTCATCAGCACCACGCCCAAATCGGCTTCGAGGGTGGCGATCGCATGGCTCACGGTCGATTGCGACAGCCCCAACTCTAGCGACGCCAGCGTAAAGTTGCCGCAGTGTGCCGTCACCACAAAGGCACGTAATTGCGAGATTTTGAGAGCGCTCGGCTTACTCATCGCGCACTTGCCCGGTTCTCCACGGTTATGGTTGCCATGTTATTTCGCTGTTATTGCCCTGACAAAGGGGGCGTGAACCCTGCGCAAACTAGAGACTCTAGCCGATGAACGATAGAAGAGCGTCAAGGTTGCAACGGCTGCAACGACTGCCATGAATGCAGAGGACTCAAGTGACTTTACTCTGCCAGAGTGCTCAAATTATATCCATCTATAACGTCGATAGAAAGGATAGATGGAAGCTTTTGTTTGGGCGATCGCCCTTCGATACTGTAAGAGCAACTAGGAGGGCAGTTAAACAGTAGTCGTCGATAATGTCGATAATAATGAGTCGGCTCCAGCCTTTTATCGCTTCGTCAGCGGGCAGGTGTGGCTCACGGTGCGGTTTTGCGGGCTAAATCAGCGGGCGATCGCCCAGATCTGCGATCGCACACCTCATCCTAAATAATTGCGTACCGATAATCGCCTAAATCGCCGATGGATATTGTGCTGGCCTTTGGGCTGTCGTTTGGAATTCTGGTGGTAGGCGCGGTGCAAGGCGTGTTTATCGCCTATCCGCTCTTGCTGGCAATGGCGCTGTTTGTGGCAGTGCTGCGGCGGCAAGGCTTTTCGCTGCGAGCGCTCGCAGCAATGGCGCTGAGGGGCAGTCAAAAAAGTCTGCCGGTGATTGGGGTGCTGCTCATTATTGGTGCCGTCACCGCCAGTTGGATGGCGGCAGGCACGGTTCCCACCCTGGTCTATTACGGGTTGCAGGTGGTGACGCCCCACAGCTTGGTGCTGGTGGCGTTTGGGCTGGCCAGTGCCGTGTCGTTGCTGCTGGGCACCTCCTTTGGCACCGTGGGCACCGTGGGTGTAGCGCTGATGATGATGGTGGCAGGGGGCGCAGACGGCACGTTTCATCGCAACTTGATTGCCGGAGCCATTATTGCCGGGGCCTATGTGGGCGATCGCGCCTCACCCATGTCGTCGAGTGCGCTGCTGGTTGCTGCCATCACCCGCACCGACCTCTACGACAACATTCGCCGCATGTGGCGCACGTCCCTGCTGCCGCTGGGGTTGGCGATCGCCGTCTATGCAGGCTTTGCGTGGTTTACCCCGGTGCCTTTGGCAGAGTCAAGCCTGGTTGCAGACTTAGCCGTTGAGTTTCGCCTAGGCCCCGTAGCCCTGTTGCCTGCGGGAGTGATGGTGCTGCTGTCGCTGCGGCGAGTGCCAGTGCAGCAGGCCATGCTAGCCAGCATCGGCACGGCGATCGCTCTGGCCTTGTCGTATCAACACACCGGGCTGCTGTCCGTGCTGCAGTTTTTGCTTAAAGGGTTTCACCTTGCGCCCATGTCACCCCTTAACGCAATTGTGCTGGGCGGCGGCGTACTGGCCATGCTACGGGTCTCGCTAGTAGTCGTCATTTCCACCGCGTTTGCAGGCATTTTTGCAGGAACACGGGTGCTGCATCGGCTTGAGCAATCACTAGAACGGGTCAAAACACCGGGCGATCGCTTTCTTGCAACAACCCTCATTGGCACCCTTTCTGCCGCCTTTGGCTGCACCCAAACCATCGCCATTTTGCTAACGCAGCAGTTATTGGCACCCACCTATCACCGCACCCAGGCCACGCCCACCACGCTTGCACTTGACCTAGAAAATACAGTCGTTGTAATCTCGCCCCTAATTCCCTGGAACATCGCTGGGCTAGCTCTGGCAACAATTATTGGGGTAGATGCAGGCTTTATCCCGTTTGCCTGCTATCTTTACTTTGTTCCCCTGGTCACTCTCGTCTGGCTTAGAGTGCGCAAGCCTTCTTCAGAAACCCCATGCAACTTTCCCCCCAAGAAAAAGATAAATTACTAATTTTTACCGCGGCGCTAGTGGCAGAGCGCCGCATGGCTCGCGGCATTAAACTCAACTATCCCGAAGCCGTTGCCTATATTTCGGCGGCGATTCTCGAAGGAGCCCGTGAGGGGCGCACCGTGGCCGACCTCATGAGCCACGGCACCACCTTGCTAACTCGCAATGATGTGATGGACGGCATTCCCGAAATGGTGCATGAAGTGCAGGTCGAAGCCACCTTCCCCGATGGCACGAAGCTAGTGACCGTGCATGACCCCATTCGCTAACCCCATTCGCTAATAGTGCTGCAAAAGCCTACGGATTACTGATGCCTTTCGATCCGGTTCAATTGGAGTATTCACGGCTTGCGTCGTTCTATGATCGTCGCTGGTCGTTTTACGTTCAAGCTACGGTTCAAGAAACTGCTCAGAGGCTTACCATCCAGCCCTCTGAACAGGTTTTAGACTTGGGATGCGGCACCGGGACCTTGATTCACCATCTGCTGGCACAAGTCCCTGAGGCATCCTACGTGGGGCTAGATTCATCACCAGAGATGCTCCGGGTGGCTCGGCAGAAGTTGCCGGAAGCCGTCAGGCTCTATCAAGGCACGGCTGAGCAGTTGCCGTTCCCAGGTGAATGCTTCGATGTAGTCCTCTCTACCAATGCATTCCATTACTTTCGTGAGCCTGCTCAAGCCTTGCAAGAAATGAATCGTGTGCTCAAACCATCGGGTCGTTTGGTGATTACGGATTGGTGCCACGACTACTGGACCTGCCGGGTCTATGACTGGCTGCTGCGCTGGTTTGATCGGGCTCACTTTCGCACCTATGGAACCCAGGATTGTCAGGCTTTGCTGCTCAAAGAAGGGCTGCGCTCTGTGGTAATTGAACGATACAAGATCGACTGGCTCTGGGGCATGATGACGGCCCAAGCCATGAAGGGAGCGATCGCCTCTGAGCGTTGAATCTGTTCTTATTTTTTTGACTCCTATTTTTCTGACTGTAAAACCAGAGGCAATGACATGATCCCAGGAGAGTTGATAGTTGACGCGGGCGAAATCGAGCTGAATGCTGGACGCCCCACTCAAACGCTGACGGTTGCTAATACGGGCGATCGCCCCATTCAAGTGGGTTCGCACTTTCACTTTTTTGAGGTCAACGCAGCGCTAGCGTTTGACCGCGACCAAGCCCGGGGAATGCGGCTGGATATCCCTGCGGGCACGGCGGTGCGGTTTGAACCCGGCGACGAGAAAGAGGTGACGCTGGTGATGCTAGCAGGCAGCCGCGAAGTCTATGGGCTAAATGCTCAAATCAATGGGGCCTTAGATGCAGCCGAGCCATCCGCCGACACCAGCGCCAAAAAGAAGGGCAGTAGCAAAAAGAAGAAAAAGTAAGGGCGCTGGCACCCGTAAAGCTGACGGCACAGCCCTAGGCGGCTCGCGACACGACAATGGAACGCGGCAAAATGGCTTTGGGCAGCAGCGCGTGAACGCCTCGATTGGGGCGGTTAACGACCTGGGTAATATTGAGGTTCACGGCAATGCTGCACAACACGTAGGCATCTTCCGCAGAGAGGCCCACATAGGTTTCGAGCAGCGCAATCATTTTGGTCAACGCTTGCTCGCACGCCGCATCCAACGTGGGGGCAAACCCCATAGTGATCCAGTGATCTGCGGTTTCAGCTAGGGGCAGCAGACCGTGGGGAATATCTTGCCGAATCGAAACCTGCACTGTGCCGTTCATCGCGGTTTCCACAGCCGTGACGTTGACTTCGCCATCCCCCTGAGCACTATGCCCATCCCCAATTGACAGCAGCGCCCCTGGCAAAAAGACAGGCAGCCACAGCCGCGAACCTGCTTGAAGATGGCGGTTGTCAAGGTTGCCGCCATACTTACCAGGGGGGATGGAGTTGCGCTGGGTGTCGTCTGTTGCAACGCCGATAATGCCAAAGAAGGGGTGAATAGGGACGTGAATACCGCTGCCGTCAGGAAACTCTAGCGTTTTTTGGTCTAAATCTAAGTCAATAAACCGCAACGCGGGTTGAGAGAATTGGTCGGGCAGCGCACCAGCACCGGGGCGAATGAGATTATAGCCAACAGGCGCACCAGGGGCGATCGCCTCTAACTGCACCTCCAACACATCACCCGGCTGTGCTCCATCCACATAGATTGGCCCGGTCAGCAGGTGGGGGCCACCCGCAATGTGGCGCTCTGGCGGCAGATTTTGGCAGATATCTACAAACTCTGGCGTGAGAAAATGCTCCGGGGCGTTATCATGCACGGCAAAACCCGTATAGGTTTCAACGTCGACATAGTCTCCCGACTGAATCGTAAGAGCAGGAGGCAATGCCGAAGAAAACCCACCTAAATGCACCGTGTCTCGCGTGGCTTTCAGACTGTGATATGTCACCATCGTTTCTTTGTCCTACTCTTTCAGACTATCGTTAGCTAGATATCGCATAACCGACCCAAATTCAGCCCATCCCGTCACCCACAACGCAGTTTGAACACTCTAAATACGTCATGATTTTGTGGAGCTAGAGCAGCGCCCTAACGTCGCAAAATCGTTATCAGAATTCGACTAGCCGCAGCTTTTTGTATCTTTCATTACAGTGCAGCGCCCTCACCGCCCTTAACATCATATATCATATATGATTTTGAGATGTTAAGGCAGGTCATGCAGTATACGCTGCATTGAGGCGTCAATTGAGTTCAGCAGGCGGGTGTGATTGAAGCAAAACCTGCTCAAAAAAACGAATCCTGTTAACGACTCTGTTGACGCGTGAGTACACGCCAACTCAACCGCTCTTGATATCTGTTTTGAGCAAATTTGTACGCCTTATGATCGCTGACTCGCACAACACATCAAAAATGGCATGGCTCCAGTGATTCATTCCCCGACTGCTATATGGCAGACAAGTTTGCTCATTGCCTTGTGGTGCTCGCATAAAGCCAATTCATCGGCTTTACATCAATCCAACCCCACATCTAAACCACACTGATTGACACACTCTAAGAATTGAAGGATAGACCTATGCTCACATTACGCCGTCGTGGATTTATGAGCGGGGCGATCGCTGCCCTTGCCACAGTTTTAATGGTGAACGCCTGCGCCACCAGCCCAGTAGAACCCCAGGCCGATAGTGCAGCGCCAACAGGGTCTGCCGCCAATACCAGCCCTGCGGAGCTGACCACCGTGCGTTTTACCTTAGATTGGGCGGTGCAGGGAGTCCACGCCCCCATCGGCGTGGCAATTGAGAAGGGCTACTTTGCTGAAGAGGGGTTAGATATTCAGTTTGAGCCAGGTTCTGGCTCTGCCGATGCCATCACCAAAGTTGCGTCTGGTGCCTTTGATATGGGGCTTGGCGATATCAACAGCCTGATGGAGTTTAATGTCAACAATCCCGACACGCCCGTACGAGCTGTGGCAATCTACTATAATCAGTCGCCCATGGCGATTATGGCGTTGGACGAATCGGACATTACCGAACCTAGCGATTTAGAGAACAAGACGCTGGGCATTCCTGCAGGTAGTGCAACCCGCCGCTTGTTGCCGCTGTTTGCCGAAGCCTCTGGGTTGAACCTTGAGGCCGTGGATGTGCCCGCGATCGAGTCGCGGCTCCAGCAGACGTTGCTGCTGACCAAAGAAATTGATGCGATCGCCCCTTTTACCATTTCTGCCCTCCCCAACTTGGCAGAAGCCGGATATCCCGAAGAACGGCTGAATATTTTCCGATTTAAGGACTATGGTCTCGATTTATACGGAAATTCCGTCCTCGTCCCTGCTTCATATTTAGAAAGCAACCCCGAAGTCGTGCGTGGATTTATCCGAGCGCTCACGCGAGGGCTGCGCGATACCCTCAACGATCCCGATGAGGCAATTGAGATCATGTCCCAATTTGATGATTTGTTTGAAATTCCGCTCGAGCGCGAACGTCTGCAAATTGCCATTGATACGCTCTTTCTCTCACCAGAGGTTGAAGAGAATGGATTTGGTGCGGTCGATCCTGAACGCTTTCAGCGCAGCATTGATCTAGTGGTAAAAGGGTTTGACTTATCTGAGCCCCCCGCAGCAGACGATATCTTTGACGATCGCTTCTTGCCAGACTTGAGCGATCGCCAGCTAAACTAGCCCCACTGCGTTGCCCTGCTAAATTCATCCAGGCTCCCAATAGCGTGCTTTGCTCCCCCGACCTTATTAAGGACTCCACCCATGTTGGACGCTCAACCTGTGACGACAACCGACTCCACCACCAACCTTCCAGTTCTGGATTTCCAGAACGTAGGGCTGGAATACACCATGTCAGGGCAGCCCCTCCGGGTGATTGATAAAGTCAGCTTCACGATTGGCCATACAGAGTTTGTGTCGGTCGTGGGGCCAAGCGGCTGCGGCAAAACCTCGCTGCTACGCATGATCTCGGGCCTGCATGTCGCAGAAATTGGGCAGGTGTGCTTTTTAGGAACGCCCATCAAAAAGCCGCTGAAGAATGTGGGCATTGCCTTCCAGAACCCTGTGCTGCTGCCCTGGCGCAACACGCTGAAAAATGTGCTGCTGCCGCTTGAGATTGTGCAGCCCCATAAGAGACAGTTGCGATCGCTGCGATCGCACTACATGGCACAAGCGACCGATCTTCTGTCCACCGTTGGCCTGCAAGACTTCCAGCAGCACTACCCCTGGCAGCTCTCAGGAGGAATGCGGCAGCGCGCCTCCCTCTGCCGTGCGCTCATCCACCAGCCCGAAATCCTGCTACTCGACGAGCCATTTGCCGCCCTCGACGCCTTTACCCGCGAAGAGATGTGGGACATGCTGCAACGGCTCTGGGCCCGCACCCAATGCACAACCTTCTTGGTGACACACGACTTGCGCGAAGCCATTTTTCTGTCAGATACGGTATACGTTATGGGGCAGCGCCCCAGCTCCATCGTGCATAAACTGCGGGTAGATCTGCCCCGTCCCCGCACCCTAGACATGTGCTTTACCGAAGAGTTCCATCAAATGTATTCCACCCTGCGACAGCATATTCAGCACAGCTAACCTGCGTGTACTGATTCTCAAATCAATTCTTGAATGGCTCACCCACATCACTCCACCGATTTATTCATCCCTTTCATCTCATGCTCAAAACTCTGATCGACTCCAAACACTCGTCCTATATGCTGCCCATCATCACAACAGTAGTGCTGCTGGTGCTGTGGGAATCGGTGGTGCGCCTTTTTTCTATCCCTGCCTTTATTCTGCCTGCACCCTCAGCCATCTTTGCAGAGATTGGCCCCTGGGGAGGTGTCGTGACTCGAAACGCGCTGATCACCCTCAACACCACCATGCTTGGCTTTTTTCTAGCACTGCTGGCGGGAGTATTTCTGGGCTTTATGATTGGTTTTTCGCGCATGGCTTACCTAACGCTCAATCCCTTGTTGATTGGTTTTAATACCGTTCCCAAAGTGGCACTGGTGCCGCTCATGGCTATCTGGTTTGGGATTGGCACCGTGCCTGCAGTAATTACTGCGTTTTTGCTTGCATTCTTTCCTATCGCGGTCAACGTTGCAATTGGGCTAGCAACGGTTGAGCCAGAAATGCGAGATGTTCTAGTGTCGCTCGGAGCCAGCAAGATAGAAGTGTTTCAAAAGGTGGGTTTCCCACATACAATGCCCTATCTATTTGCGTCACTCAAAGTGGCCGTCTCTCAAGCATTTATTGGTTCAGTGATTGCGGAAACAGTAGCATCAAATGGCGGCATTGGCTACGTTATTCTCAACGCTAGCTCTAACTTTCGAGTGCCGCTAGCGTTCTTGGCGCTGCTGGCGCTGGCGGTAATGGGTATTGCACTATACGGGTTTTTTGCAGTGTTAGAGAGTCGACTCGTCCACTGGGTTCGCTAACTCTAAGCAGTGGGTTAAAACACTGCGCCAAATGTTCTACTTAACGTCAGTTCGGGTTAAGAGGGTTTTGGGGCATCGCGCGACGCGCGATGCCCCAAAACCCTTAATTCGCCGTGCGCGTCGCGCACGGCGAATTAAGGGTTTGAGCTTATCCCAAACTCAGGTTACTTAGGCTATTTTCATTTTTTTAGTTACAGAATTTCAGGTCGGGAAATTCCTAAAACTGTTGAAAGATTCTATCCTCTGAAAACCTGAGTTGAGGATAAGCTTAAATTAGTCTCTTCGACATGACACAGCATTGGATGCCATTAAGGACAGAAACACGAATTCTCAAACTTATAATTGTAGAACTAGATTCGAAACGCTGAATTAACTATTACCTCTAACATTCCTAGGATTGACGTTAGTTACTGCCGTTTTCTCATTAATTTTTCATTGAATGATGACATACGCCCGATAAAATACCCGGATCTTGAGCATTAGGCTCGAATAGTAGATCGGTGTGTAGCTTTGACACAACCGACACAGGATGTCAACCGATACTTGGCGTTTGTCATTTTGTAAACGAGACACCTGGAAACTCAATGCCTACCAGCAACCTCAAGACCCTTTTGAAATGGGGAACCCTAAGTGCAATTGTGAGTGCGATCGCCCTCACACAAATGGCCGGAAAGCTAGACCTCACCGCACTCCGCACTCCCTATTCCTCGATAGATAGCGGTTCGAGCGCGGCATCTTCTGCCACTCCCCCAAATTCTGTTCAAACTCTCATTGACGATATGACGCTGCCCCACCAAGGGAGACCCGCAGGCGTGCCCGATCACTATGACTGGGCAACGTCCCCCCGAATGGGATATGGCAATGAGCCCTCGTCTTTTACTGCGATGACGGCCTGGGGTCAAGTGTACGAAGATGCCCAGGGCAATCCTGCCCAAAACACCCGCGTTCAATTGGGAATGGTGCGGTCGTACCTCCTTTCGCAAGCCACCGGAGAATGGATCTTGGTGCAAGATGCTCCGGCTGAAGGAGCCGCGTATGCCAATGACTATCAGGGGAATGTGAACCAGCCAGCAGACATTCGCGACGACGAGGGCGACACCATTTCGGTCAAAGCCGGGCAGGGTTATAACTTTCATTTTTGGCCCCGGGCAGAGCGCGCTACTTTTGATCCATCCGATATTGCAGGGGTATTCACTACCGTTCAAGCGCGGCTGGTGGTTGACGATCCCACCCTACCGGATGATCGCGCTACGGCGCGTTATCTATTGGGCATGGGGGGTGACTACTGGCTCGATGCCGATGCCGAATGGGATGGATTTCAAACGAACGGGGATATTGCCATTGGTCGGTTTAAGTATGTGACATCAGAGTGGCAAGCATTTAATATGACCACGCTGGATGCTCAGCAGCTGCGTCGCAATCCACCGCCGTTGCGTTGAACGGTCGTTATGTTCCTTTGTAGGGTTCCGCCCCAAACGGTGAGTGTCAATCAAGCAGCGCCTGAAAACACACCATCAAGCGCCCCATAGTTAGAGTCTTACTCTTACAAAAGAATGTCCCCACATCGGTTCTAGGCGGGGCTGGGTTCGTTCTGTTGATTTGCCATACTTGTCCGTTAGTTTGTTCAGGCTTACGATTGATAGGCTTCACAGCCTGTCTTGTTTCTCGATAGAAGCCTTCTTCGATAGCTTAGGCTGGCCTGAATAAGCCCGCATCCAAGGTGATGGAACCATCCCTAGGCAAGGGTTTTATCACGTTGCACTTGATGGATGAAGCTACTTCAACTGCGCATCTAGCCCTACATCCAACCATGCATTCCACAGAAGATTCCCCCCCTAGTGGCTCGGTTAGTTCCGTGCCAATGGCAGACCCCGCTCCGGCAATTGTTGTATTAGGGGCTGCTAGCTTGCCTACGGCGCAGCGCATTCAGTCGGCGATGCCAGCAGCCCAAATTTATGGGTTAGCGACGCGAGTGCAGGCGATCGCCGTAGACCACACGATGGAACAGTTTGGTGACACGGTGCGACAGCTCTTTGCCGAGGGCACGCCAATCATTGGCCTGTGTGCAGCCGGTATTTTAATTCGCACGGTGGCACCCCTACTGAGCAATAAACAGCACGAGCCACCCCTAATTGCGGTGGCAGAGGATGGTAGCGCTGTCGTGCCCCTGTTGGGGGGGCTGCGGGGGGTAAATGACCTGGCACGCCAAGTGGCGATGGCATTGGGAACAGCGGCAGCGATCACAACGGCAGGCGATTTGCGGTTTCGCACGGCTCTGCTGTCGCCGCCTGCTGGTTATACCCTGGCGAATCCTGAAAATGCCAAGACGTTTATCGCCAATCTGCTCGCAGGCGCAACGGTGCAGATTGCGGGTGAGGCAGCGTGGCTGAGCGCCAGTCAACTCCCCACGCAGGACATTGGATCACTGACAATTCGCATTTCTGAAAAACTGGGCGGGGCAGAAGAAACCTGCCTGCTTTACCATCCCTATAGGCTGGTGCTGGCGCTGGATGATCGCCTCAGCACTGACCCAGAACGGGCGATCGCCCATGTGCTCTCGTCCATTCAGCACACGGGTTTGGCTACTGCGGCGATCGCCCTTGTGGTGACTCTTCCCGAGCATGTGGCGCATCCCGGCATTGGGGCGATCGCCCAACAGTTGGGGGTGCCGCTACGGCTGTTGCCGTCCCCCATCAAGTCTGAGCCTGCCGGAGAGACTGAGGCTGCCGGAGGATCTGAGGATACTAGAGGGTCTGAGCTTGCTGGAGGGGCCGTTGCCGCCTTGGCAACCCAGGCCGTTGGCCCTGACGGCACGCTGAGTAGCGTGGGGGTGGGGTGGGCGATCGCCACTGCTACCCAAGTCCTAACCCCTGAGACAGTAGAAACTATTGGACAGGCGCGGGGCAAACTGGCGATTGTAGGAACCGGGCCAGGGGGCGCAGCATGGATGTCGCCCCAGGTGACGCACCTGCTGCGCCATGCCACAGACTGGGTCGGCTACCGCACTTACCTGAACCTAGTAGAGCCGCTGTGGCAGGGGCAACAGCGCCATGATTCCGACAATCGCCAAGAGCTAGACCGAGCCCGACTGGCGCTCGACTTGGCGGCACAGGGGCGGTCGGTCGCGGTGGTGTCGTCTGGCGATCCGGGGATTTATGCGATGGCGGCGGCGGTATTTGAAGCGCTAGAGCAAAGCAGCAACCCGGCCTGGCAGCAGATTGAAATTCAAGTCGCACCGGGCATTTCAGCCATGCAGGCGGCAGCAGCCTTAGTGGGCGCGCCGCTGGGGCACGATTTCTGCGCCATTTCTCTGTCTGACATTCTCAAACCTTGGGCAGCGATCGCCCAGCGTATTACTGCCGCCGTCGAGGCCGACCTGGTAATCGCATTCTATAACCCCATTTCTAGCCAGCGCACGTGGCAGCTCATCGAAGCAAAACGCCTGCTGCTAGAGGGGCGATCGCCCCACACCCCAGTCATTCTGGCGCGCAGCGTAGGCAGACCGCAGCAGCACATTCACCCCACCACACTGGCCGCCTTTGACCCCAGCGAGGCCAATATGCAAACCCTGATTATCGTCGGGTCTAGCCAGACCCGCGTGGTGCCGCGCCCGCATGGGCAAGCCTGGATCTACACCCCTCGTCAATACCCCAGCGGTTAGCGCTATTTGCCAATGCAAAAGCGGCTAAAAATTAGCTCCAGCATTGATTCAGTCACCTCTTCTCCAGTGATTTCGCCCAGCGCCTGAATAGCGCTGCGCAGGTCAATCGTCCAGAAGTCTAGCGGGAGCCGATCGGCAATCGTGGCCTGCACCTGCTGCAGCGCCAGGTTGGCGCGGGTGAGCGCTGCGGCTTGGCGCTGGTTAATGGCGATCTCCAGATTGCTGGCCTGCAATCGGCGGGTCTGAACCACCGTCAAGATCGCGTGTTCCAGCGCTTCGATCCCCTGCTGGTGCGCTGCCGCTGTGCGCACAATCGGGATGTGAGGCGGCAGGGTGGGTAAGGCAACTGCGTCTGCCGATGCCAAATCCACTTTATTCAGAATAAGAATGTGGGGGCGATCGCACACCGGGCGATAAATGGCCTCATCGTCCGCCGTCCACCCGGCTGCGGCGTCTATGGTGAAGAGCACCACATCTGCTGACTGTGCCGCTTGGCGCGATCGCGCCACCCCCAACTGCTCCACTTGGTCACGCGCATCACGAATACCCGCCGTGTCGAGCACCTGCACCGGAATGCCCCCCACCACCAGTTGCGACTCCACAACATCGCGGGTGGTGCCCGGCAGATCGGTCACAATGGCGCGATCGCTGCGGCTCCAGGCATTCAGCAAACTCGACTTGCCCACATTGGGACGCCCCACAATCGCCACCTTCAGCCCAGAGCGCAACAGTTCTCCTTGATCTGCCGTCGCCAAAAACCGCTCCACTGCCGCAGCCACCTCAGCAATTTGGGCCTTGACCGTCGGTTCATCCAGCGGCGGCAGGTCATCTTCAAAATCAATCCGGGCTTCAATTTCTGCCAGAATTTCCACACAGGTGGCGCGAAGCTGGCGGATGGGCTGTGCCAGCTTGCCCTGCAGTCCGGCTAGGGCCGACTGCGCCGCTTGGGGCGATCGCGCTCCGACTAAATCGGCAATGCTCTCGGCCTGGGTTAGATCAATACGTCCATTCAGAAAGGCGCGCAGAGAAAACTCCCCCGGCTGCGCCAGCCGTGCCCCGGCGTCTAGGCAGCGCTGCAAGACCTGCTGCACCGCCATCATGCCGCCATGGCAGTGAAATTCCACCACATCTTCGCGGGTAAAAGATCGGGGCGATCGCATCAGCATCAGCAGCGCCTCATCCACCACCTGCCCAGTTTTGGGATGGCGCACCTGCCCATAGAGAATCCGGTGGCTCTCCCACGGTTGCGGCTTTGGCGGGTGGAACAGTTGGCGGGCGATCGCCACAGCTTCTGCACCCGACAGGCGCACAATCCCCACGCTGCCTTGCTCTGGCACAATCGCCGTGGCGATCGCCACAATGGTGTCACGCTGAATGACACCTGCCGGTGTTGATGCATCCCTAGACGAAGTCGGGTTTACCATGCGGCGCGGTTGCTTCCATAAATGAGAGACGGGATAGTAGGGGCAGAAAAATAGGGATAGGGTGAGAGGGACGTGAATCCCTCCTTCAGAGCGGGTTCCATTCCCAGTTTAGTGTGGCGAATTCGAGGAGCAAGCGGCAACTTAGGAGAGAACGGGGTAAGGCTTAAACCCCTAGGGCGTGTCACCAATTCCGACCAAAAGTCTGATGCTATGAGCATTGCCACGCCCGATCCAAAAAACAGGCTAGGGGCTGTGACCGTTGGTTTTTTGGGCCATTAGTGGCTAATTGATGACAGCCCCTAGAAATCTCTTGCCCTTTGGTTCCTTGCACCTTCTGCCCCTGAAATTAGAGGCTGAGGTCACGAACATTGCCAGAATAACCTCAGCTATTCTGGCCTCTCCTGAGAGGGATGCTGAGCGAGCGAGATAGGTCTTAAAGTTTGGGTTAACCTCATTTTTAACCGAGCACACCTCAGGCTTGCAAGATAGTCCTCCCTATGGGAAGAGCATGGCGTTACATCCCCAATCCCTTCCAACTCCTCTCAGGGGAGAGATATCGGTGATTGTTCCTAGAATCCAGAATCCCTCCCCGGCAGGAATTCAGAGGCTTCGCTAAATTGTTTTACTAAATTTAAAGACGCAAGGTTCATCAGCCCCTTGCTAACGTGACTGAGCTTACGCCATCCAGACCTAGGTTGAGGGAATTTGACAACTGACTTCAGCCACGCGTGATTCTGGAACTGGAGATGAAGTTTGTGTAGAAAACAAGACGAGTACGCCGTCTGTCTAAGAACTTCGCAATAATACGGATAGTGTCTTCTGATGCTTTTCAATAATCACCGCGATTTATGAGCCCAGCACCGCTGCCTACTTCTCCCACCAAGCCTATGGGATTGCCTCGTCGTTACCAGCAGCCTGCCTGGAATCGCACATGTCGCTATGCGTATCACCGCCTGACGCGGATGCAGGGCTCCTCAGAGGCGATCGCCCGAGGGCTAGCAGCAGGGGTGCTGTCGGGCTGGTTTCCCTGGTTTGGCTTTCAAATTATTGTGGCCGTGGCGATCGCCACGCTGCTTCGCGGCAATCGTCTGGCGGCAGCAGCAGCCACTTGGGTCAGCAACCCCTTTACCTATGTGCCCATCTTTGCGTTTAACTTTCGCGTTGGGAGTTGGCTATTGGGCAACCGCTTCCCCGAAGTTCGCATTTCAAACATTACCACCTGGGAAGCCGTAGCCGATTTAGGGGCCGATCTCATGCTGCCGCTGCTGCTGGGCTGCGTAGTCGTGGGTACGGGGATGTCGCTTCTAACCTATATTTGCAGCCTGCGGCTGATTAACAAGGCGCGCTACCGCCGCCAACTGCGCCGCTTAGTGCGCCGCAACAAGCTGATTCGCCCTAGAGAATGAGTCTATGACTTTATTCTGCTACTGGGGAAGGTCTTTGCGATGCCGAACCTCTTAACCCATATAGGTTTTAAACCGTCGTTCTACCTCATCGGGTGCAACGTCTTCGACATGGCTTGCCACCATCCAAACATGGCCAAAGGGGTCGGATAAGGTGCCTGTGCGATCGCCATAGAACTGGTCTTCTATAGGCCGAATCGCCGTTGCGCCCGCGGCGATCGCCCGCTCAAAGCACGCATCCACATCCTCTACATACAGCATCAGTGTGACCGGTGAGCCGCCCAACTTTTGCGGAGTAGTACAGCCCATCTCTGCGTACTCATCTGCCAGCATCAACGGTGATCTGCCAATGGTTAGTTCTGCATGGGCGACTTTGCCGCCTGCATCCGTCAGCCGCATGGATTCTGTGGCATTAAACACAGCCTTATAGAACTCAATTGCTTTAGCCGCCTCGTCAACCGTCAAATAAGGCATTGGGGTTGGGTATCCATCGGGGATAGCATGGCTCATATACACCTGCCTTTTATCAAAAAAGAATAGCCCGATGATAGTACACGTGAACCATGTCGTCAAGTGTCGTCAAGCGCGTCGCCCACATCGGTAACACGCTCGATATTCTAGGCCGAAGAGGCGAGTTGGTCGGGTTTCACTCAGCCTTGTCAAGCTGTCCAAATTATTTCCGAAATGCCCATAGGCCAAGGACTCTGGCTATAACCGCCAGAGAGTGGCATCCCCTGGCTGACGCCGAAAGTTTGCTAAGCCAGACCGGGCTCTCATGGGCCTTTATGGACTCTCATGGGCAAGGGGTTTGGGGGTAAGAGTCAACAGGCAACGCCGGACGACTAATTCCACCCAGCTACGTATTTCTCAGGACGTATTTCTGAGGGCGTAGTTCTGAGCACCTATCTGAGCAATCTCTGTGAACATTGAGGGAACATAGAGGTCATATCAATCAAATTGATCAATTAGCCACATCGATACCCTCACAAAATCATTAACCTTTGTTAAGGTTTAGCCGTAAGAAGGCTATTTGTCGATGATTGAGGAGTCAAAGATGTTCGCAAACAAGACGCGACTCAGCGCGATTACTCAGTGGCGATCGCCCCGGTGGCATCATCTCTGGATCGTCGGTCTATGCAGCCTAGGGCTAATTCTGGGGCTAGGCGTTCCAGTGCAGGCTCAGGTGGGCCTGCTTTCTAACTGGAGCGCCCCCGTCAACAGAACGTTAGAAATTGCGCCAGTTCGGCTAGATGGGTATCGGCTCTTTCACATTGCTGTTCCCCGCCCCACGACCAATGATGGGTTGAACACCAATCTATTAGCCGGGCGCCAGCGAGCCCACGAAATTCGGCAGCGGCTCTATGGCATTGTCAACACCGGGTTTGATCCGCAAACGCTTTCGATTCGGCGAGATACGGATGGTGATCAAACTGTGATTCGGGCGTCGGCAGATACCCTTGCCAATGAGCAGATTGTGATGACCGTGACGGGCCTAGATGCCCAACTGATTGCCAGTAGCCCAAGAGCCAGAGCTGCGGAACTCATTCCTATTATTCGGCAATCCCTCATTCGTGCCCAACAAGAGCGCCAGCCCGTTCATCTGGTTCGGCAGGCGCAAAAAACAGCCGCGCTGGGAGTCGCGATAGTGCTGGCAGGCAGCGTGATGTGGCGCTGGCAACGACGACTGAAACAGCAATCGCGCGACCTTCAACACCAACTCAACTATGCCCGAGCGGCCAATGCTGTGGATGGAGGCTCACCATCTCCCGCTAGCGAGATGTCGAATGGCTCAACGACCCATGCGCTGCGACAGGGCAGGGGCGATCGCCCCCTGCGTCGGCTCCGCCTGGCCTTTCAGCAGCCCGTCAACTTAACTCACCAACTCGACATTGTTCTGTTCAAATACAGCGTGCTGCAGCTCGGTCTGTTTTTGCTGATCGGGGTGTTCCTGTGGATGGGGTTGGGCTTCTTTCCCTATACCCGCAGCTTTCAGCTATTTCTGCTGTCAACCCCGCTTAAACTGGTGGGCATTGGCTTAGGGAGCTACGTCAGCGTGAAGTTTTTGTGGGTAGGGGTTGATAAATTTTTGACCTTGCTCAAGGCCAATCGAATGCGCGATCGCCAAGCGTCCCAGCGCCTTGCCCAGCGAATTTCCACCCTATCGTGGGTGCTCAAAAGCATGGCGGCCAGCTTGGGCATCATTGTGGGCGTTTTCGCCAGCCTGCTGCTGCTGGGAGTTAACCTGCTGCCCGTTGTGGCAGGCTTGGGTGCCTTTGCCCTGGCCATTTCTCTGGCCGCACAGCATGTCGTTCGCGACTTTCTTAACGGACTGCTGATTTTGATCGAAGACCAATATGCCGTTGGGGATGTGATTGTGGTGGGCAACGTGGGCGGCTTTGTTGAATCGATGAGCCTGCGGCTGACCCAGTTGCGAAACGACGAAGGACGGCTCATTTCCATTCCCCACGGCGCGATTATCGTGGTCGAAAACCTGTCAAAGGAATGGTCGCGGGTAGATTTCACCATTGATGTGGCGTTTGAAGTGCCCATCGAAGAAGCCTTTCGGGTCATCCGCAGCGTTGCCACCCAACTCTATGCCGAAGAGCGCTGGCAAACCTTAATCCTAGAAGAGCCCGAGGTTCTGGGCATCGACGAGATTGATCATGCCGGAATTTTGATTCGAGTCTGGCTGAAGACAAAGCCACTAGAACAGTGGACGGTAGCCCGCGAATTTCGGTATCGCCTGAAGCAGGCCTTTGAGCAGGAAGGCATTTGGGTGGGGGTTCCGCATCAAACCTTGGGATTCCGCAATACCCTCGAACTGCGCCCCCAAGACGCTCCTGTTTCTTCCCCGCCTCTGGTAACGCGTCCCTAAGCGCCAAGCCTTGGAATATAGACGTTGCTGAATCTTGGTAGGAACCAACCTCCGGCCTCACCCTAGCCCTTTTCTAAGGGGCATCACTAAGTCCACATAAATCACTTGAGACGTGATAGATGTGATAACAGTGCTGATCACCCCCTAAATTCCCCAAAAATGGGGGACTTTGAACTCCGGTCTCCTCCCAAAATTTGGGGGGGGACGAAGGGGGGCAATGCAGACTTTTGGGGTCTATTCCAAGATGTGTGTACTGGGTAGCCCAAGGAGCAAGGGAACCTGATCTCCAGATTTCTTCTCCTTAATAAAGAGAATAAAGAGATGTATCGGTTCGAGAAAGAGTCAAAGAGGACTGCATTTGGCCCCAAGCAAACCAGTGCAATGCCCAGTGCAACGCTTAGGGTCAACGGGTCTGACATTCGAGATCGCGGTTGAGAATTGTGCAGACGGTTTATCATGACACTGAACTATGTCATCCACACTTGTGAACGTCTCCTCTGCGTCGGCGGGTTTAAACCTAAGTGAACTGTTTCCGTTTCCGTTGGATCAATTTCAACTGGAGGCGATCGCCGCGCTAGATGCACACAAGTCCGTGGTCGTTTGTGCGCCCACCGGGTCGGGCAAAACCCTCATTGGCGAATATGCCATTCATCGCGCCCTCAGCCAAAATAAGCGGGTGTTTTACACCACGCCGCTCAAGGCGCTGTCGAATCAGAAGTTGCGAGATTTTCGCGATCGCTTTGGCGACGACACGGTGGGGCTGCTCACTGGGGATGTGTCGGTTAACCGGGATGCGCCCATCCTCGTGATGACGACCGAAATCTTTCGCAACATGCTCTATGGCACCCCCATCGGGCAGATCGGCGCCACGATGGAAGGCGTTGAAGTGGTGGTGCTCGACGAATGCCACTATATGAACGATCGCCAGCGGGGCACCGTCTGGGAAGAATCGATCATCTACTGCCCAGGAAATATTCAGTTAGTGGCGCTGTCTGCCACTGTCGCCAATAGCGACCAGCTCACCGACTGGATCGGCCAAGTGCATGGCCCCACCGATCTGATCTATTCCGATTTTCGTCCGGTGCCGCTGGATTTTTATTATTGCCACCTCAATGGCATGGTGCCGCTGCTCAACGCCCAGCAGACGAGCATCAACCCCAGCCTTAAACGGCGGCGATCGCCCAACAAGCAAAATCGCCAGCGCGTCCGCCAAGAAGCCCCCAGCATTGCCACGGTGATCAACCGCTTGGTCGAGCGCGATATGCTGCCGGCCATCTACTTTATCTTTAGTCGGCGCGGCTGCGATAAGGCGGTGCAAGAGGTGGCAGGACTCTCCCTGCTGACCGATGAGGAAGCGCGATCGCTCAAGGAGCAGATTGACGCCTTTGCCGCCCGCACCCCAGAAGCCATCCGCGCTGAGCAGCTAGAGCCGCTATACCGGGGCATTGCCGCCCACCACGCGGGCATTTTGCCAGCCTGGAAGTCCCTAGTAGAGGAGCTGTTTCAGCAGGGGCTAATCAAGGCCGTCTTTGCGACAGAAACCCTGGCCGCCGGGATCAACATGCCCGCCCGCACCACCATCATCTCGAGCTTGTCGAAACGCACCGACCGGGGGCATCGGCTGCTCACGGCATCTGAGTTTTTGCAAATGGCGGGGCGCGCCGGACGCCGGGGCATGGATGAGCGCGGCTATGTGGTGACGGTGCAGACGCCCTTTGAAGGGGCAAAAGAAGCGGCCTATCTGGCGACAGAGGGTGCCGACCCCCTGGTGAGCCAGTTCACCCCCAGCTATGGCATGGTGCTCAATCTGCTGCAAACGCATACCGTGCTGGACGTGCGAGAGCTGATTGAGCGTAGTTTTGGGCAATACCTGGCCACGCTGCACCTGCAGCCCCAAGAGCAGGCGATCGCCGATCTCACCGCAGAGCTAGAGCAGCAGACGGCGCAGCTAGCCCATGCCGACTTAGATCAGCTCCGCCAATACGAAAAGCTCAACGATCGGCTGCGCGAGGCCAAACGGCTGCTCAAAACCCTCGCCCAGCAGGCTATGGAGGTGCGATCGCACGAACTGCAAACAGCCCTCCCCTATGCCATCGGTGGCACCCTGCTCACGCTTAAGGGTAAACATGTGCCCGTGGCCGTGCCCCTGCCTGCGGTGCTGGTGACGAAGGTGCCGGGGTCTGGGCAAGCGCCCTACCTCGTTTGCCTCACCCAAGAAAACCGCTGGCTGGTGGTGGCCGTGCAGGATGTGGTCAGCCTCCATGCCGATACTCCCCGCTTGGGTCAAGTGGATGGGCTAGAACTGCCGCCCGAGCTGCCGCTCAAGCTGGGGCAAACGCGCTCAGGCGATGAGCAAACCGGGGCGATCGCCCAGCAGATTCCCCCCCTTGCGCCCGATATCGACGCGGCACCCGAGGTGCTGGAGCAGCAGCAGCAGGTCAACCTCCTCGAAACCCAGCTGGCTCAGCATCCGGCCCATGAGTGGGGGCAGCCCGGTCAATTGCTAAAGCGGCTGCATCGGATGGAGCGGCTGCAGGCGCAGTTGGGCGATCGCCAAACCAAACTGGGCAACCATGTGCAGCGCTACTGGCAAGAATTTGTCAGCCTGATGGAAATTTTGGGCAGCTTTGGGGCGCTGGAGCGGGAAGATCAGGAGGGTCGCGTGAACCCCACCGTGCTGGGGCAAATTGCTGCCGCCCTGCGGGGCGACAATGAGCTATGGCTGGGGCTGGCGCTGGCCTCTGGCGAACTCGACAACCTCGATCCCCATCACCTCGCCGCCGTCTGCGCCGCCCTCGTCACGGAAGTCTCCCGTCCGGATATCTGGACGCGCTATGACCTCTCCTCTGAGGTAGAAGACGCCCTAGAAGAACTGCGAAACACGCGCCGTCGGCTGATTCGGCAGCAGCACCGCCACTATGTATCGCTGCCGGTGTGGCTAGAGTTTGACTTTATTCCGCTGGTAGAGCAGTGGGCGCTGGGGGTGGAGTGGGTGGATCTCTGCGCCAGCACCAGCCTAGACGAAGGCGACATTGTGCGAATTCTGCGCCGCACGCTCGATTTTCTGACTCAGCTGCCCCATGTGCCGCATCTGCCCGACTCCCTCACCAAAAACGCCAGTCGCGCCATCCAGCTCATTGACCGTTTTCCGGTCAACGAGACGGTCTAACGGGGCCGCTGGGGTGGTGTCTGAATGATGGGCGGACGAGAGAACCCCGGTTTCTTTGAAAGAGTGGCGAGAGCCAGAAATCACCTCAGAAGAAACCGGGGTTCTGACCCTTTAGGGCTTTCTTAAGAGTGGCAGTCCATAAAGATACGATCTCTATGGACTGCTGAAGGAGAGCGTGGGTGGCGGTGGGGTTTTCATACTGGTGGCTCACAAAGCCCGGTAGTTGCTGGACATAAAGTCCAACCCAAGCCAGCGCCACCCAAGTTGAAAGATTCGACAAAGATGTAGAGTGGAATGCCGCACGGGTTCACTCTCCCCTCATAATGTAAGTGTTTTTGCGGAGGCGTTAGCCCCAACGATTGAGCCTCGCCAAGACACGAGGGGCGTGCCCTCACAGGGGAACCGTCCAAAAGCACGGCACAATGATTGCCTAACTTGGCTGAACCACTCACCTGACATGATCAATCGTTGGCTGGATACTATTGCGCAGAGGCGGCATGAGGGAGGGGGCATCGCGCGGCTGGGGGGCAGGCTGCTGCCTGGGCTGCTGGCGCTGGCGCTGCTGTGGCTGCTGGTGCTGCTGGGCGTCGGGCGATCGCTCGAATATCTCGCCTATGATGCATTGTTTCAGGTGCGGGGGGATCTGCCCTGGAGCGATCGCATTGTGCTGATCGAGCTAGAAGAATCCCAAACCGCCGACAGCCAGTTTCCCCGATTGCGCGATCGCCTCACTGCTGTGCTGACAACCCTGGCCCCTGCCCAGCCCAAAGTCGTCGCCATCCAGCTCTTACTGCCCGAGTCTGACCCCAACGATGCAGCGCTGGCAGCGGTGCTGGCCCAGTTCAACGCGGTGGTGCTGGCCCAGTCATGGACGGAAGAGAGGCAAGCGGTGTTGCCCAATGCGGTGCTGCGCGCGGTCGCCACCGACCTTGGGCACATCAACCATCGCAAAGAGTCAGATGGCGTCGTGCGGCACATTGACCTAAGACGGCGCGAGGTGCCCGCCTTAGCCCTCGTCGCAGCCCAGCAGTTTCTAGACGAGCCAGACGCAACCGACCTGCTGCCCAACGCAGATCAGTGGCTTTGGGTGAACTGGATTGGCGACCTGAGTCATTCCCCCCACTACAGTTTTCAACAGGTGATACAGGGAGAGGTGCCGCCCGAGGCCCTGCAGGGCAAGCTGGTGCTGATTGGTCTAGCCAACGGCGGCCTCAATACGCTACAAACGCCGTTCAACCGCGACCAACCTGCCGGAGAAGCCTATCTTGACTTCACGGCCATCAATAATTTATTAGATAAAAATTCTCTCCAGCGGCTGGGGGTGCACTGGTTGCTGTTGCTGTTGCTGCTGGGGGGGCCAGGGCTGAGTTGGCTGTCAAACCAATGGAAGCTAGAGCATCGCCTATCGCTATGGCTGCTGTTACTGCTGGGCTGGGGGCTGGTAAGCCTGCTGCTGTTTCAGGAGGCCTACTGGGTGCCGGTGGCCATTCCACTCATGCTGGTGAGCCTCACCAGCGCCATGGTAGAGCTGAAGGAGCAGATGCGGGTGAATTGGCTGCTGCGGCAAAGCGAGGAGCGCTATGCCTTAGCGGTGCGGTCTTCCAATGGGGGCCTATGGGACTGGAACGTGCGGACGCAGCGGATCTACTATTCGGCCCGCTGGCAGGAGATGCTGGGCTATGAGGCTGGAACCGTGGGCGATCGCCTCGAAGATTGGTACAGCCGAGTGCATCCCGATGATTTGGCCACCCTCAAAGAGGCGATCGATCGACACCTGATGGGCCAGAGCGAGCAGCTTGAGCAGGAATATCGGATGCTGCATCACGATGGATGCTATCGCTGGATGCTGTGTCGCGGTGTGAGTGCGCGCGATCGCCGCAATCGCCCCTATCGCATGGCGGGCTCGCAGTTGGATATCACCGATCGCAAGCGGATCGAAGCAAAGCTGTGGCGCAATGCCTACTACGATGATCTGACCGATTTACCCAATCGCGTCTTTTTGATTGAGCGGTTACGAGAGGCGATCGCCCATGCCCAAAGCACCCCGCTCTATGTGTTTGGGGTGGTGCTGGTGGATGTGGATCGGTTTCAGGTCGTCAACAACAGCTTGGGGAATGCCATTGGTGACCAGCTGTTAATTGCGATCGCCCATCGACTTAAAGGCTTTCTCCCCAGCAATGCAGAACTGGCACGGCTATCGGGGGATGAATTTGTCATTTTTCTAGACCAGTTAGAGCACGCGCGCGATGCCACGCGCCTAGCAGAGCAAATTCAGCAAATGCTGGCGCTGCCCTACACCATCCACGACCACGAGGTATTTATTTCCGTTAGCTTGGGCATCGCCCTCAGTTCTGGCCGATACGACCAACCAGAGCGCCTGCTGCAAGATGCCGATACAGCCGTTCATCGCGCCAAAGCGCAAGGCAAGGCGCGCTACGAGGTGTTTGACCCCGCTATGCACAACCGCATGCTGGCCCGGCTCAAGCTAGAGAACGACCTGCGTCGTGCCATTAGCCACGAGCAACAGCCCGCGCTCACCCGCAGCGAGTTTGACCCTGATGCAGAATCAGACTCCGACTCAAATTCAGACTCAAACTCAGAGCTATTGCTGTATTACCAACCCATCGTGCAGTTTGAGACCCAAACGCTCGTCGGGTTCGAAGCGCTGGCGCGGTGGCAGCATCCGCGCAATGGCTTTCTTTCTCCCGGCACGTTTATCAAAATGGCAGAAGAAACGGGGCTGATTATCCCCCTCGGCTGGTGGATTTTGCGTCAGGCCTGCCGCCAACTGCGGCAATGGCAAGATCAGTGGGCGATCGCCCAATCCCTCACCATGAACGTGAACCTGTCTAGCCGTCAGTTTGTGCGCCCCGATCTAAGCCAGCAAGTTCAAACAATCCTGGCCGACACCGGACTATTGCCCACAAACCTCAAGCTAGAGCTGACCGAAAGCACCATCATGGACAGCGGCAACCTGGTGATTGACGTGCTGCATCAGGTGCGATCGCTCGGGGTGCGGTTGGTGATTGATGATTTTGGCACAGGGTATTCATCCCTCAGCTACCTTTGCCGTTTCCCCATCAACACGCTCAAAATCGACCGCTCCTTTGTCTCAAATATGAGCATTGATACAGACAGCACCGAGGTGGTTCGCACAATCGTCACCTTGGCTCACAACCTCAAAATGGACGTGGTGGCAGAAGGGGTTGAAACCGCAGAGCAGGCAGAATCTCTGGCGGCAATGGGCTGCGAATATGGGCAGGGGTTCCTGTTCGGCAAGCCCCTGAGCGCCACAGCCGTTGCGGTTCTGCTACAGCAACAGGCCGATGCGGCAATGCTAGGCTCTGGCTCAACGCGGCCCGATTAACGTTAGTCCGACAGATGCAAAAGCTCGTGCCCTGTTGGACTGGCTGCATCACGTAACCTTCGTCAGTTTGTTCTACTGCTCAACGCCAGTTCGGGTTAAGGGTTTGAGCTTATCCCGAGCTCAGGTTGCTTAGGGGAGGGACATGCTGAGATTTGATCGCTGTTGGCGATATCCGCCTCAAGACGCCGAAACGGTATTTCAACGGCGAGTGGCGGTATGTGCTGGCTATGCCAAATTCATGCTAGTGGGCGATCGCCCCCTTAGCCGCAACAGCTAACCCAACTGTCATGATTCGCGATACTTGCGAAAAAGAGAGCATCCAGGCTGTTATTAACGAGTAGCCCTGTTGCTACACCATCGCTGTGTTGCATCGGGCTATTTCTGGGATGAATACCCTTGCACTGGAACGGGTTCATCCCAGGTCTCAGGCGTCATAGCTAGATTTATGGCTCTATCAATTACACCAGCCGTGATGGGTGCCCCCCACCCACGTATCTTAACCAAGCTTGAGTTTAATAAAGGATGGGACTGACGCAGTTGGATAGTTTTGGGGAGGTCTCCCCGAAATCATCCAACACTCTCAGAACGTCGCCCGACGTGCGTAGGCCCTGAAAGAAGTATCCCCCACAAAGACAGCACGAGGATAGGTCGATGGCAATTCCCCAGCACGTCATCCAAGACACTGTTGAGCGCTATCAGCAGCGCGCCAAGATCCGCAGTAGCAACCTGCGCAAGCTCGACAAGGGCAAGCTGCTAGAGGTGGACACCGCAGAACGCGTGGGCAGGCGCCTAGAGCGACTGGCGCGCAACCCCATTGCCGCTAATGTTCTGACCGAAGCGACCAATCTGCCCACGGCCATCATTCCCAATGATGAGTTTCGCCAGCTAGTGCAAGAGCGCATTCTGGGGCAAAACGATCTGATGGGCATTGCCTATCTGGAATATGGATTGGCTGCATCCCATTCAGTCTGTCGAATTCTGTTGCGCGATCGCCGTCAGAATATCATTGGCTACGGTACCGGATTTATGGTGTCGCCCCGGTTGATGATGACGAACAACCATGTGATAGAAAAGCCCCAAACAGCCGCCCTATCTTTAGCAGAATTCAACTATCAAATGGGTATGGGCGGCGCCACAGTGCCCTCTGTTACCTATTCCCTTAACCCCGAGGATTTCTTCCTCACCAGTGCATCGCTAGATTACACGCTGGTTACCGTCAACCCTAGCCCGTCTGCAGGATCAGGCCACAGCACAATCGAGCAGTTTGGCTGGAATCGGTTAATCGAAGATCAAGGCAAGGTGATCTTGGGAGAGTACGTCAATATCATTCAACATCCTGGCGGTGAACCCAAGCAGTTAGCGCTGCGCGAAAACCGTCTGGTAGATTTGCTCGATGATTTTTTGCACTACCAAACAGACACCGCCCCCGGTTCATCTGGGTCGCCCGTGTTCAACGACCAATGGGAAGTTTTGGGGTTGCACCATTCCGGCGTGCCTCGGCTCGATGACAATGGCAATCCGTTAACGGTGGATGGACAACTGTGGACTCCATCCATGGGAGATGATCGGATCGATTGGATCGCCAATGAAGGGGTTCGCATTAGTCGCATTGTTCAACACATTAAGCAGCAGCAATCCCTGAATCAGGTTCAACGGCAACTGCGATCGCAGCTATTTGATGGCACGCCACCGCCGCGCGTTAGCCCCTATCGCTCCTCAGCCTTGGATACCCTGTCCACCGCTCCGGCTGTGGCTCTACCAAACCTCGATCCCCATGGCGTCGCTACCTGGACGATTCCTCTCCACGTGGGGGTGTCGTTAGGCAATGTGCCCCAGTCCATCGCCCCACCCGCACCCAATACCACGCCCACAGCAGAGGTTCCTCTTCCCCCAGCGCTACCGCCCAGCCCGCCTGCATTTGACGATGCCCCCTCTGAGCCCGATAGTTCAGATGGGCTAAACCTAGATGATTGGTTGGGGGATGACGATAGCGATGCCGACCTGCGGCAGGATTTTGAGCTACTCGAACAACTTCGACGCGGCGAGATTGTCTATTACGATGAGGCAGCAGATTTGAGCGATCGCGACGACTACTATCGCGACATTGCGCCCCAGTTTGCCTGCCTCAGTCCTGCTGAGCGGTTCCACCAGCTCAATCAACTGCTCGAACAAACCCACGCGCGCGTACTGGGCTATCGCCCCAGCGCCCATCTTTATCCTTGGGTAGACTTGCAGCCAAATCTGAAGCTGCGCAGCATTTATTCACAGCTAGAATTTAGCCCAGAGCAAATCATTCAAGAATCGCTGCGGATGGAGCGTCTGCGGGCAGAACGGCTGCGCGAAAAGATCGTAAAGGAAGGTCTGACGGACGAGCAGATTGCAACCGAAATCGAGCTGTTAGAATCGCTGCTGCCCTACAACTGCGAACATGTGGTGCCTCAGTCGTGGTATAACCGGGGCCAACCTATGCGGGGAGATCTACACCACCTGTTCACCTGCGAGAGCCGATGCAATTCGTTTCGTGGCAACCAGCCCTATTTCGATTTCCCCGATTATGGCGAGACGATTCGCACCGACTGTGGCAAAGCAGTGGGTCGCCTGTTTGAGCCAGAATCAGGCAAGGGTGAGGCGGCACGGGCCACACTCTATTTTTTGCTGCGGTATCCCGGCGATATCAACAACACAAGTCAAGAATACAAGGCAGAAAGTCTGGAAGTTCTGCTGAACTGGCATCGCCGCTTTCCGGTCACAGAGTATGAACGGCATCGCAATGGGGCGATCGCCCGTCCATCTCGCCAAGGCACACGAAACCCACTAATCGACTTCCCAGACTGGGCCGATCAGATTGAGTTTGCGCTGGGCTTAGGCCGCTAGCCCCCACGGCAACATGACCTAGTTCAGAAGATTAATAGATTGCTGCTGATTATTTATTACAACTTGAGTTCGGGATAAGCTCAAACCCTCTTAACCCGAATTTGACGTCATAACAGAGGCACCCCGACGAAGTCGGGGTGCCTCTGTTATACATAATCAATCAAATGCGTCAAGCGTTCTCTATTGCAGCGCCTCTGCACCACCCACCACTTCTAAAATCTCTTGGGTAATCGACGCCTGACGCGCCTTATTGTAGGAAATCGTAAGGCTAGAGATTAACTGGGAGGCGTTGTCGCTAGCATTGTTCATCGCCGTCATCCGGGCGGCTAACTCACTTGCTGAAGACTCTTGCAAAGCCCGCAGCAGTTGGTTATTCAGGTAGAGCGGCAACAGGGCATCCAGAATCTGCACTGGGTCTTGCTCAAACAGCATATCTTGTGGCAAGGCCGTCAGCGTAGAAGACGCCACCTTTTCGCGTTCCACCTGGAACGTGCCAGCGCGACTGGTCAGGCGAAAGATCTCATCGTCTTTTGGCTCTAATCCTTGGGGATCAAGCGGCAACAAGGTCTGCACTACTGGGCGAGAACTCACCAGCGAGACAAACTTGGTATAGATCAACTCAACCCGATCCACCTCTTCTGACAAAAAGAGAGAGAGCAACTCATCAGCAATCTTAGACGCTTCTTCTGCCGTGGGCACCTGTTCCAAGCCCGTAAAAGAAGCCGCAATTGGCTGATCGCGACGCTGGAAGTACTGCACTACCTTCCGCCCGACCAGCACCAGCTTGTAGTTGATTCCATCTTTAGAGAGCTCTTTGGCCCGCGTTTCAGCCCGTTTGATAATGCTGCTGTTATAGCCACCGCAGAGGCCGCGATCGCCCGAAATAACCAACAGTCCGACCGTTTTCACCTCTCGCTGACGCAGCAAGGGCAGATCCGCATCCTCAAACTTCAGCCGAGTTTGCAGGTTGAATAGCACCTGAGCCAGCCGATCGGCAAAGGGACGGGTTGCCAGCACCTGTTCTTGGGCACGACGAACTTTAGCCGCGGCCACGAGGCGCATCGCTTCGGTGATCTTGCGCGTATTTTTAACGGATTTGATGCGATCGCGAATGGCTTTGAGATTTGGCATAGGGTCTTACCTTAAATCGCTGAGAACTAGCAAACAGCAGTCGAGCCAGTAAGTTACCCCAACCGACTCAACCGCTGCTGCAACATTTAGACAGAAGCCATGAAGGTCTTCGTGAAATCGGCGATCGCACTCTTCAGCGCTTCTACTGCATCATCCGTCAACTGCTTCTCAGCGCGGATAATCTCACCAAACTTAGGAGCACTGGTTTTGAGGTACTCCCGCAGACCTTTGGTAAAGGCCGTCACCTTTGCAACCGGCACCTCATCCATATAGCCGTTGATGCCGGCATAGATAATGGCAACCTGCTCTTCTAACGGCAACGGGGCAGAGGCAGGCTGCTTCAGCAGTTCCTGCAGTCGCGCACCCCGCGCCAATTGGTTCTGGGTGGCTTTGTCCAAATCAGACGCAAACTGAGCAAACGCCTTTAGTTCGTCATACTGAGCCAGTTCCAGCTTCAGCTTGCCAGCCACCTTCTTCATCGCCTTCGTCTGGGCAGCCGAGCCAACTCGTGACACCGAAATACCCGCGTTAATGGCAGGGCGAATGCCAGAGTTGAACAAGTCAGACGACAGGAAGATCTGACCGTCGGTAATTGAAATCACATTGGTAGGAATGTAAGCCGACACGTCCCCCGCCAAGGTTTCAATAATCGGCAACGCCGTCATGCTGCCTTCTCCAAGCGCAGGGCTAAGCTTAGCGGCTCGCTCTAGCAAGCGCGAGTGGAGATAGAACACATCACCCGGATAGGCTTCACGACCAGGAGGACGACGCAACAGCAGCGACATTTGGCGGTAGGCCTGAGCATGCTTAGAAAGGTCATCGTAGACCACCAGCGTTGCCTTGCCCTTATACATAAAATATTCTGCAAGGGATGCCCCAGTGTAGGGCGCGAGGTATTGAAGCGCGGCCGCATCGTTGGCATTAGCATCCACCACAATGGTGTAATCCAATGCGCCCCGATCTTCGAGCACCTGCACCACTTGAGCCACAGTCGATGCTTTCTGACCGATGGCCACGTATACGCAAATCACGTCCTGCCCTTTTTGGTTCAGGATCGTGTCAACGGCGATAGTGGTTTTGCCGGTTTGGCGATCGCCAATGATTAGCTCCCGCTGGCCTCGACCCACGGGGATCATCGCGTCAATGGCCGTAATCCCGGTTGCCATCGGCTCATACACTGACTTCCGGGCAATGATTCCGGGTGCAGGCGATTCAATGAGGCGGGTTTCACTGGTTTGAATTTCACCCTTACCATCTACCGGGCGACCGAGCGAATCCACCACCCGCCCAATCATGGCATCCCCCACGGGAACCGCCGCAATCTTGCCAGTGGAGCGCACCGCACTGCCTTCTTGGATGCCTAGACCCTGACCAAACAACACCACACCAACGTTGTCTTCTTCTAGGTTCTGGGCAATCCCAACGGTGCCATCTTCAAATTCCAGCAATTCGGAGGCCATGACGTTGTCTAGACCATAGACGCGGGAAATACCATCTCCCACCTGCAAAACAGTGCCAACATTAGACACCTTTACATCTTGGTCGTACTGCTCAATCTGCTGCCGAATAATGCTGCTAATTTCGTCGGGTCTAATTGCTACCATAACTGCTATCTCTCGCTAACAATGAAGGACTAAATACTGCAGGACATGCAACTGCTGAAGGCCAGAGCAAACCAATCCAATAACGCCAAGTAACGGAACCAAGATATCAAGAGGAATGATCCCGATGAGCGCTAAATGCTAGAAGACAAGCTAACCCCTAACCGACGCAGTTGCCCCCGCAAGCTCGCGTCAAACACCTGGGAACCCACTTGAATGATGACGCCGCCGATGAGGTCTGGATTGACCGAAGTTTCTAGTTCAACCTGCTGCACATCCAGAAGCTGCAGCACTTTTTGGCGCACTGCCTCTTTCTGCTCATCATTTAGCTCTATCGCTGAGGTCACCTCTGCCAAAACCACCTGCCTGAGTTCACGCACGAGCGACTGATATTGCTTGCACATGCCACCCAAGAACAGCACGCGCCCACGGTCTACCAACAGCCCCATGAAGTTCTGCATGGTGGGATGTATTTGGTCGCTGCCAATCTGCTGCAGGACACTTTTCTTGGCGTCTACAGGCGTGAATGGATTGGCTAAAAACTGCTGCAGTTCGCTGGAAGAGTTAAAGAGATCCAGCAGGTAGGCCGCGTCTTCGTTAAACTTGTCGACTAAATCTTGGGACTGGGCGATCGCCATCAGCGCCTGAGCATAGGGCTCAACCACTTCTTTTGCTACAGCACCTCCTTTCATTAGCGTCCTCCCAGAGTCGAAATACTGCGATCAATCAATTGTTGCTGTGCACCCTCGTGCATCTGCGATTTCAGCTGTTCTTCAGCCCGAGCAACCGCCAGATCGGCAATTCGTTGCCTCAGCTCTCGCATAATTCGCTCTTGCTGAGAATTGATGTCTTGAGCTGCCGAAGCCTGCATTCGCACCAGTTCAACTTCGTTTTCAGCCAAAATAGTATTTCGGGCTTTTTCAGCTGTTTCTTCAGCCGCTGCTCGAATGCGGTTTGCTTCTGCTTTAGCCTGAGCTAGCTTTTGCTGCTCTTCCGCTAACGCGGATGCCGCTTGTTTTTTGCGGGTTTCGGCTTCTGTCAGCGCTACTTCGATTTGCGATCGCCGCTCTGACAAGGTCTTTCCCAAAAAGCCACGGCCAAAATAAATTAAGACCCCAATGATAATGATCAAATTGATCAAATTAGTCTCAAGAATGTCGGCGTTAAGCCCGAATCCACCGGACTCTTTAGCCTCCGCCAGAAGAGGGGCGATCGCCGCCCCGATTGCGCTACCTATCCACATCAATTCAATCCCTAAACTATCCATTGACGGCAGCCCTGCAACACCACAGCTAACCTAGAAGCTAACCCAGCGATACACCACTCAAAATCTTTTGCAGAATTTGCTGACTTAAGGCGTCTACTTGCTGCTCTAAAGACTGCATTGCATCTGCTTTTTGCTGATCGAGCTCTTGTTGCGCTTGCTCCCGCTGCACCTGCGCTTCACGCTGTGCCTCAGCAACCTTAGATGACGCAATCTTTTGAGCTTCTGCTTGCGCCGACGCAATAACTGCCTGAGCCTGACGCCGCGTTTCCGCTAGTTCTTGCTCATACTGCTTTGCTAGGGCTTCCGCCTTCATCAAGCGCTCTTTCGCTTCAGCCTGACTCGTACGAATAAGATTGTCCCGATCATCCAGAACCTTGCCAAGCGGCTTATAAAAGAGGGCGTTGAGCAAAGCAACCAGGATCAAAAACTGAACTGCCATGAATGGCAGCGTTGCATCAATATCAAACAGCCCGCCCTTCGCCTCCTCAGCAGCAGCCTCAGCAACCAGAAGAAGAACAGAATGAATCATGATTTCAAAACCCCGTGTAAACCCGTGGGGCTAAACAAAATAGATGAACAAAACATGAGGGACGCAGTAGCGCCCCCCATCCAGGCCGTTAACCCTTACGCAAAGGGGTTGGCAAACAGCAGCACCAATGCCACAACCAAACCGTAGATGGTAAGCGCTTCCATGAATGCCAAGCTCAACAGCAGCGTTCCACGAATTTTTCCTTCAGCTTCGGGCTGGCGGGCAATCCCTTCTACAGCCTGACCAGCCGCGTTGCCTTGACCAATGCCAGGGCCGATTGCACCCAGACCCACCGCTAGAGCAGCAGCCAAAACAGAAGCAGCAGCAATTGTTGAATCCATGTCGAGTTTCCTTACCTTTTCGTAAACTAAATGAATGGACAACGAACGTGAGTCAACCGTGCGCAATACGCACTACACTCAGTCTCGGAGCGTCAACCCTCTTCTCACCTTCCGCAGGAGTCGAAGGAACTGACCTGAGCCCGAAACACTTTGCATGGCGGGGGCGTCGATTGTCAACAGAAAGACGATCGAGCGCGTCACCCACCCAAGCGCACCAAGGCGCCACCTTAGAACCCTAGTCGTGATGCTCCTCCATCGCTTCCCCGATGTAGGCTGCCGCTAGGGTGGCAAAAATCAACGCCTGAATAGCACTGGTAAATAGCCCCAGCGCCATTACGGGCAATGGCACAAACAAAGGCACCAAAAACACCAGCACCGCCACCACCAACTCATCCGCCAGGATGTTTCCAAATAGTCGGAAACTGAGGGAGAGCGGCTTGGTGAAATCCTCAATAATTTTGAACGGGATCATGAAGGCGACTGGCTGAACATAGTTACCGAAGTAACCCAACCCCTTCTTGCGGAAGCCCGCATAAAAGTAGGCCAGAGAGGTGAGCAGCGCCAACGCAATGGTGGTATTGATATCGCTGGTGGGAGCAGCGAGCTCTCCCTCAGGCAGATGAATCAGCTTCCAGGGAATCAGCGCGCCTGACCAGTTACACACAAAGATGAACAAGAAGAGCGTACCAATGAATGGCACCCAAGGACGATATTCTTTTTCACCAATCTGCGCTTTTGTTAGGTCGCGAATAAATTCCAGCGCATACTCCATCAGGTTTTGTACGCCTGACGGAACCATCTGAACCTTGCGGGTTGCCAGCACCGATACGATAACCAGTAAGCCAATGACAAACCACGAGGTGAGCAACACCTGACCGTGGATATTAAAGTTGCCAAGATGCCAGTAGAATTGCTTCCCGACCTCTAGTTCTGCTAAAGGAGAAGCGTAAGTCAACAAGTTGAACATAGTCCCTATCGTCATGCGAGTAGCGTCTCCCCGGTCAAGGTAGGGGTGAAAACTCGGACATTAGTTGGAGTCCGGCAAGAGTGTCGTTTGCAACATATAAAACAGCAGGGCAGCCTTATAGGTGAGAAAACCTAAAAATATCGGCAGGATTTCAAGCTGATCCCAACGGGATGCCACTAAAATAACCCCAACCAATAGCGCCAGCCGTGTCTTGCTGATGGATTGACGCTCTCTGCCAAGCTGTTCAACGTTTCTAGCCAACATCCTCAAGTAAACCACACCAACGGATGCCCCGATTAGATAATTTAAGGCAAGGTTGATGGAATAAAAAATCCACACAGTCACAAAGACAACACCCGTAAACAGGAGCGTCATGCGCAACAAATTCTGCTGAAGTTGATAGAACTCCTGCATGGATGAATTTGGTGTGGATGACTCTGCACCAGATGATTCTGGTGGCTGCTCTGATGTCTGCAATGCGGTTTCAGATGATGTATCTGGTAAGCTCATTGATTTAGAACCTGTCCAGACGAATGACTTAGTCAAGATTGACCAAGACAGATCATATCACCGACAGGTAACAATACTTAATGGGCTGACCTGTCATTTTTGGCCGTCTTTTTTTTGACCTGGGGTGAGCAGAATCAGGTGCCGCTGCCAGAGCGATCGCACCTGATCTAGAGGCAGTGCGACTTCTGAGCAGAGTTGCTCAATAGTGCGAGTAAGGTTTCCGTCGCAGCCTTTCAAAAATTTCCACTCTAGTTCTGTCAAATTCACAATTTGGTAGTCGTCATTGAAGAGGCAGCGGCTGTCCCAGCCGTCCATGCAGGGGTGGCGTTCGGGAATTGCCGCGAGCAGATCGGCATCGGCATCCCAGGTGAATTTGGGCAATGGGGAACGGCCCAAGAAAAATTCATAGTGGGCGATCGCCTCAGGGTTTAGCAGTTCGATCAATCGATAGCGCTCTCGCTCGGGGAGCGCCTGAGCCCGCGCCAGCAGGTCAGCATTTTGCCCGAGCAGGGCCGCGAGATCCCAACTGCGGGGGTTCGAGAAGCCCAAAAACTCTAGCCCAGAGGCGTCGATTAGCTCGAATAGGGTGGAGATGTTGTAGTCAATTTCTTGGGGATGAACGTACATGTCAGCGAAGTTTTCATCCCGCTGGTTTTCGAGCGACCAGCGCTCCTGCTCGCGCTGCACTAGGCGATTGGTGGGGGGGAGCGCCGCAAAAAGTTGCCGCCCGACCTGGACGCCGTCGCGGTAGTCGCCGCGCTGATCGGCTTGGAGCAGGGCGATCGCCTCTTGCATCAGCTTCACTTCCCAGCGCCCCAACTCGCTATAGACGAAACAATGCATTAGCCCACCGGGCGCAAGCTTGCGGGCCAGTGCTTGAATGCCGCGAATGGGATCTGCCGTATGGTGCAGCACCCCTACGCAATTGATCAAATCAAACTCGCCCGCAAGCTGGTCTGCATCAAACAAACTGAGCTGATGAAACGCCACCCGACTGGCCCCCGACCGCTGGCAGCGCTCACGCGCCACCGCCAGCGCCCCAGCGCTCAGGTCAATGCCCGTCACCTGTGCCTGAGGATTAAGGTGCACTAAATATTCTGTCCCAACTCCGGTGCCGCACCCAGCATCCAAAATTCGCACCGATTCGCGCTCGGGTTTGCTTCCCAGACAAGCGCTATAGGCAGCCAGCCAGTTCCAGCGCCAGTTGTAACCCGGAGGCGGCTCGTCGAGCAGTGGCTCTGGCGGAAACGGGTAGGTGTCATAGAGCTTAGCGACTGCGGCGCTAACCGCAGCGGCATGGATGGGTTCAGAATTGGGTTGAGAGGGGGAATAAGCCATAGCGGGCAGTGACCTGGCAGTAACTCAGTGGGCGATCGCGCATTTCTGAGTCTAGCCTGGCAGGCACCCTCAAGAGCAAAGTACAACCGTCATCCATTAAAAAGGTAAGGTCGAAGGCGTAGGTTCATCTGACATTAAATAAAGCTATGTAATAAAGCTATGTCAGACATTGGGCAATCGTTGTGCAATATTGTTGCGCGGCGCATTTGGTCTAACCAACCGCCACAACGCTCAAATTGGCGACATTAGAGCACCTACAGACTCGACCGAGCCGCTATGCATGTCAGCCCATACGCTATAGCTTTGCCGATCTTGGGAGACTGTGACCACAGCCAATCGCTCCTGATGAGCAAGCTCATGGGCCGCTTGCATTGCAGACAGTCGATCAGCCGCCCCATGTTGAGTTTGCAATTGATAGAGCTTGCGAGAAAAGGTCATCCCTGTGTGGAATGCACCATTAAAGAAAAACCGGAAGGGGCGAATTTGGGTTTCGCAAACCACGTATGGAAGCATTGCTCAAAGATTGGGGATGTAAGGTTAGACCCAGAGACTGATCGCAGAGTCATGGGTGTGAAAGAGGCTCTGTGCCCGCTAGCCTTACCCAGTCGCGTTAGATAGCGGCTGATTAGGAGTGCGATCGCCCAAAATCAAGAAAAAGTTAAGGAATAATTAAAATGGGATTAAAAGCCAAGACTTTTGTTTGCTCTATTCAGCAATTTTTGTTGCGGCAACGTGTATACGTACCCTAATCTCTTTATTTTGTCAGCCCAGCCGGGTTGTGGAATCCGCAACTCGGCGTAACAGACCTCAGCCTTTGTACTGCATTGTAACAACATATAAAGCCCACTCGCGTATAAAGCCCACTCGCGCCGGAGGAGTTTTGAAGCCGATGGGACTCTAGTCCCCTGGCGCGGCTAGCCCAGCCAGAGCAGTGCCCCAATGAACAGGGCGATCGCCCCCAACGCCAGCCACACAAAGCCGTTATCTTGCGTATTCACCTGACTGGGGTCAGTGGGGTCTTCAGGTAGGCGATAGAGCACAGGGGGAGCAGTCGGCGGGAGCGGTTTGGCAGCAGCGGCAAAGCGACTAGGGCGATCGCCCTCTTCTAGCTCTGCCAAGTCGGGAATTTGCGTCAGCCATTCCGCCTTGGGCTTAAGGCGAGGCGCTTTCAGAATAAACAGCACACGCTTTGCCTCTCGGCGCGTGTCCATATGGGGATGGCGAGACGCCACTTCACAGAGGGCGATCGCCTCCTGGGTTTTGCCAGCGGCTTCGTAAGCATAGACCAGCCACATCTGCACCTCGCCCCCCAGCAGCGATCCCCGCTGCACGGGTTCTAGTGCTGCCTCCAGCGACTCCACCGCCTGCCGATACATCCCCCGGTCAAAAGCGTCACGCCCTGCCGTGTAAAGCGTCCGGGCTACGTCTTGCGGATCTGCTGGTGGGTCATGATCGGGTGGCGCAGCGTCTAACCCTTCAGTCTCTGGGGTTTGGCGCGCCTGCTGATCGCTCTGCTCGTCTAAACTCACAACTCTAACCCTGTCGATTTACGCATCATCTAATGTTGTTGCCATGTCGTGGCAATATTGCAGCACAGAGGCACCGGCTTACTGCCCGCAGTGAGCGGGGCTATTGCGTGTCCTAGGGATCTTGCTGTGCGGTGGCAAAGGGCTTAGCCTATTTGAGGATGTGTACATAGGTAACGGTATGGATTTGATGGAAATGGTCAATCAGGCGATCGCCAGTTCTGACACCGAAGCCAACAGCGGTCTGATGGGCTCAATTTTGGGCAGTTTGAACAGCGCTCCGGTCGAGAATAACAAAATCGGGGCGATCGCCAGCAACATTCAGAGTCTGCTGCGCACTCAAAGCAAAGGCAACGCAGGGTCTTTGATGGGCACCTTGCAAACCGTGGCGGCTACGGGCGCAGTGGAACGGCTGCTGGCATCCGAACAGATTAGTGCGATCGCCCAGCGTGCCGGGGCTACTCCCGAGATGGTGAAAAGCATTACGCCTCTGATTGCCCAGTTTTTGGTGAAAGGATCGAACGCACAAGGCGGCGGGCTGCTTCAGCGCGTGCTCTCGGGCGAGGTCGATTTGGGTCAGATGGCAAATCTGATTGGGATGGCCAGCAAGCTGCGGTGATAGCCGTTGCCATGCCCCCTTACTTCAGGCAGGGAGCGTTCAGAGTGCTGTGGGATGGGCAAGACGCCTATCCCACAAAGATTCTGGTGCTGCGATTATCGACACGGTTTCGAGGGCGATCGCCCTTCCGTCGATACCGCTTGAGGCTCGATACCGCTTGAGGCTGCTTGATACCGCCTCGGCCTGCCCGCTTCGCCTCAGCCATCCGTCTGATCAACTCGACTGTAGACTCAGGCGGTGAACTCAAAGAGTGGACTTAAGCAGTAGCGGCAGCTTCTTCTTTTTGGCTGCGTCCCTGGGTGCTGAGCTGAATGAGTTCAACTTTATAGCCGTCGGGGTCTTCTACAAAGGCAATCACCGTAGAGCCATGCTTCATGGGGCCGGGTTCGCGCGTTACCTTGCCGCCTCGGGTTTTAATTGCCTCGCAGGTGCCATAGATATCATCCACGCCGAGGGCAATGTGGCCATACCCGTTGCCCAAGTCATAGGCATCCGTTCCCCAGTTGTGGGTTAGCTCGATCACCGTGTGGTCGGCTTCGTCGCCATAGCCCACAAACGCCAGCGTAAACTCGCCACCAGGATAGTCTTTCTTGCGAAGCAGGGTCATGCCCAACACATCGCAGTAAAACGTAAGGGATTCGTCCAGGTTGCCGACTCGCAGCATCGTGTGCAGCATTCGCATGGGGTTTTCTCCTGTTGAGCGTTGCCGAAATCTAGTCGCGACTTCCGTCATATCTCTGCATGGGATGTTGGCCCGCCACTTCTACCCGTCCTGATGCAATTATGATCAAAGCCCATGCTGGGTAAGGGCGATCGCAGATTTACGACAACATTACGCCTTCTATTCTGAAGCATTCCCGTAGTGCCTGCAGCGATGCCGCAATCCATCGGGGAATGGTAGCGTTACAAAGGGCATTGGCTTTCTATCCTCAGCTCTTTCCCCAGCTCTTTTATTTCTTTAGTGTCCAGTAGTTGTCTAGAGAGACCCATGTCGGATTTGCTGCACCGTACCCCGCTGTATGATTGGGCGATCGCCCACAATGGCCGCATGGTTCCCTTCGCAGGCTGGCACATGGCGGTGCAATACAGCAGCCTACTGCAAGAGCATCAGGCAGTGCGGCAGGGTGTGGGCATATTTGATATCTCCCACATGGGCAAGTTCACGCTGCGGGGCACCGGAGTGCTGGCCGCACTGCAACGGCTAGTTCCGTCAGACCTTAGCCGGCTCACGCCAGGCAATGCCCAATACACGGTGCTGTTGAATGAACAGGGCGGCCTTATTGATGACCTGATTGTGTATGACCAAGGCAGGATAGATGGCGCAGAGCAGGTGCGTTTAATTGTGAATGCCGCAACAACCGATAAAGACAAAACCTGGCTGCTGAGCCACCTCCCCAATGATGTGGAGTTACAAGACCAGTCCCCCACTCATGTGCTGATCGCAGTGCAGGGGCCTCAAGCCGTCGCCACACTTCAACGGCTCGTTGACGCAGATCTGACCGCAGTGCCACGGTTTGGGCATGTGGACGCAGCAGTGCTGGGGCAGCCGGGGTTTTTCGCCCGCACGGGGTATACCGGAGAAGACGGCTTTGAGGTGATGGTAGACGCAGAGACTGGGGTAGAGTTGTGGCGATCGCTCCACCAGGCAGGTGCGACGCCCTGCGGCCTAGGCTGCCGCGACACGCTGCGCCTAGAGGCCGCCATGGCCCTATACGGACAAGATATTGACGACACTACCAGTCCGCTCGAAGCTGGACTCAACTGGCTGGTTCACCTCGACAAACCTGGCGATTTCATCGGACGCAATGTGCTTCAACGGCAAAAAACCGATGGGGTTCCTCGACGGTTAGTGGGGCTGCAACTCCAGGGACGCAACATTGCTCGCCATCACTATCCCGTGCTGCACAATGGCACACCCGTAGGCATTGTCACCAGTGGCACCCTGTCGCCCACTTTGGGCTATCCTATCGCGCTCGCCTATGTGCCGCCCAACCTCGGCAAACTGGGACAATCCCTTGAGGTCAAAATTCGGAGCAAAGCTTTTCCGGCGACGGTTGTTAAACGGCCTTTTTATCGCAGCGGCATATAGCCTAAACTCAATGACCTAGGTTCTCAATATTTTTGAAGACTAAAAAATAAGGTTATTTCTAGAACTGCATCCTTCGTAGGGATGAATTTGGGCCCCCTTTCATCACAAAAAATTCCCTTAGATCCCTCTCTTTTGTCAGACGAAATCCTTGTAGGAACTCTGTAGTATTTCTGCATAGATGAGTAAACTGAATTAGCAACTCATGCGATTCTTGCTGCATGTTAATGCCGCTCATGCAATCGTATGAAAGGGAGGGATAAGCGCAATCAAATTTTGCTCTATGAGGCCCCTCTACTCAAGCTCACTTCAAGCTCATTAAGTGGCAGATGAGCACGTTCGTTGTAATCAATTCTAACAAGGTCAAGCGAGGAAAAATATGAAGCGTATCTTTGGTCTAGTGCTTACGTTTGGTGTGCTGGCGTTTTTAGGAGCCTGTGGCGACCCAGGTACCACTCCGACTGATGCTCCTCCGGCTGATGCTCCCGCGGGTGAGCCACCTGCTGAAGCACCTCCCGCTCCGTAGTCTACTTGTTGGCGAATTTGCTAGTTAGAAATTTGTGAATCGCTTCCAACTACAGCGTTTGCGCTGATGCTGTCAAATGCAGTGTCAGCGCAATTTATTGTATAGCTGGCTGATCTACATCATTCCGGCAAATTCATGCCAATCGTGCTGTCCGCGTCGCGGACAGCACGATTTTTCGTTGCTCAGACCTATAAGGCAGATCTAACCAACGCTGTTGAACTCTCAAGAACCTGAGTTCGACCGTTAAAAAGCGGCTTGTGGCAGGGCTTTAAGCTCATCATCTGGGATGCCCAACGATGGCTTGTCGGGGTGGTAGGCGTAGGCAATCAGGCCCGAGACCAGGTTGACGAG
>JAESGQ010000085.1_pt1 | contig 97637 bp, 75 predicted proteins | sample 9266251 | NCBI WGS metagenome assembly JAESGQ01 (sample SAMN17056778, study PRJNA650883) | algae metagenome | isolation source: Kaiparowitsia implicata GSE-PSE-MK54-09C and co-occurring heterotrophs from... | place: USA: Kaiparowits Plateau, Grand Staircase Escalante National Monument, UT ... | reverse complement strand
TTCCTCGTCAATCTGGTCTCAGGCCTGATCGCCTACGCTTACCACCCCGATAAGCCCTCGTTAGGTATTCCGAATGATGAGCTTCAAGCCCTGCCACAAGCCGCTTTTTAACTGTCGAACTCACGTTTGTTTACCTCTTTGATCGCCGTTCCGACTGACGTTAGTTGAGCCACAGTCGGGACATTCCATTGGTTTGACCCTGATTTCATATACTCACTATGCAACGCCGGCGATCGCTCCTCGTCTCTGCCTGCATTTGCTTGACCGTCGCATCTAACGTTTCAATAATGAGCACCACCGAGCGCCTGCCCACCGTCGGAATCTAGTCTCTCCACCGCAGCGGCACAGTCACAGTAGGAACGCCCAGTGCCCTTAACAACCTGCTCCATGCCGCGATAGAGTGCAACTCCGGCAAGATATCCTGGCAAGATCACAGTGGGAAGGGGCATGATTTGCAAGACTAGTTGCGGTGGTTATTGCTATAGGGCACCAGCGCACCAGCCCATTGCAGTTTTTCTCGCAGGGTTTTGAAATAGGAGTAGTCATCACGCAGGATGATGAACTGTGCGGAAAAATCGGCGGTGCGAATATCTACCCGCTGTCCTGGCCAGATGGAGGTGGCCAGCACCCCATCCATCCACAGTTTTGTTGTGAGGTCGCGATCAGCCAAGGGCCAAACGCTGACGATCGACCCCGGAGGCAGCACGATAGGGCGGCTAGACAGACTCAGGGGACAGATAGGCGTCACGGCGATCGCCTCCATGCCAGGATGAATAATAGGGCCATTCGCCGCCACGGTATAACACGTTGAGCCAGTGGGCGTCGCCACAATCAGCCCATCACCCTGGTACTGATCCACGACTTCACCATCAATTTCCATCTCTAGAATCGACGTCACCATCCGGTCAGCCGAGCCTGGCTTAACGCACATTTCATTGAGCGCATAGAAGCGATCGCTCATCGGTTCTAGGTTTGTGCGATTGCCTTCGTAGGTCGCCGCTTGCAGCATCATCCGCCGCTGCACCGCAAACCGATCCTCCAGCAAGCGCTCCCACACGCGCTGCGAGTCCTCAAAATGCACCAGTGACTCGGTTAAAAAGCCCAAGTGTCCACCCACATTCACCGCCAGAATGGGGATACCATCCGCCGACAGATTGCGGGCTGCCGCCAGCGCCGTGCCATCTCCCCCCAGCACCACCGCCAAATCGATTGGCCCACTCACCGACGCCAAAAAAACTGGATACGGATTGTCTTTAGCGCCGCTAGGCCCCATTAAGACCCGACAGCCCAACGCCTCTAGCTCCTTTGCACAACGCTCTGCCCAGCGTTGGCTGTTCAAGTTTCCGGCCTTATGCGCAATGATGACTTGGTTTAGCTGCACAACAACGGCTCATAGGCGGCAACAGGGTTGCTAAAACCCAATTACCACTTCAGTAGATTAAATTCCTGCATATCTACCGTATCGCGGTTGCGGTAAATCGACAGCACAATGGCCAAACCCACAGCAGCTTCTGCCGCCGCAATCGTAATCACAAACACCGTAAACACTTGACCCTTAACCTGGGCCGGATCACTATAATTTGAAAATGCCATCAGGTTCAAATTCACCGCATTGAGCAGCAGCTCAAGCGACATCAGCACGCGAATCGCATTGCGACTGGTCACCAGACCATAGATGCCAATGCAGAACAACGCTGCTGCCAATAGGAGGAAATACTCAAGTTGCATTGCTTACGCCTATCTGTCACTCAAAACGAAATTGACCAAAACTGAACCATACCTTTGAATTTGCAAAGCTGAAGCGGCTGCACTGAGCCGTCACCCGCCTCACAGCCTAGCGGCGACCACCCGTCAACTCGCGAGGCCGTTCTGGCAGCGTCAGATTCGATTCTGCCGATAGATCTTCCCCCTCTTCAGGGAAAAATTCGCGTCGCGCAATCACAATCGCCCCAATCAACGCCATCAGCAGCAGCACCGACGCCAATTCAAAGGGAAGCAGAAAATCGGTAAAGAAGTGCTTGCCAATTTCCACTAACGCAGCATCTCCTGCAATGGGGGCAGTAGAAATCGACCAAGGTGTCGCGATGATCATGCTAGATAGCAGGGCAAATAGCCCGCCACACACCAGTGCCGTCACCCCTTGATTCAACCAAGCATTGGGAATACGGGCAAAGTCGCGCCGCTTGTTCACTAGCATAATGCCGAACAAAATCAGCACATTGACTGCGCCCACGTAAATCAGGATTTGCGCTGCTGCTACAAAGGCTGCATTCAGCAAGATATACAGGCCAGAAATGCTGACGAACACAACCCCCAGTAAAAAAGCCGAATACACAATGTTGTTGAGCAACACCACTCCAATCGCCGACGCCAGCATCATAAACGCCAGGATGCCAAACGATACAATCTGAACCCCTTCTGCCAAATTCACAGCGTTGCGTACTCCAGTAAACAAGTGGGCTAAATCAGGTGAGCTATTAAACCCGTTGCCCCCAAATTCTAAAGGGACACTGGGGAAGACACAAGCAAACTATTCAGATTCTTGCTACATATAGACTCAACGTCTATAAGAGACTACATGTAGCAAGAGTCCATTTAGTCAGAGTCAGTCGATTTTTCTGATGGCGCGGCGGCGGCTTTTGCCGCTTCTATCTCCTTTAAAATTTCTTCAGGATGCTGCCCTGCCCGCTGTGACCCTTTCGGCAAGTCATGGGGAGAAAAGACGCCCTTCGGGAGGTAGGCAAACTCGCGCAGCGGCGTGGTCATGGCATCTTCGGTAACCTTGTATGGTAAGCGACCCAGTGCCACGTTGTCGTAGTTCAGCTCGTGACGATCATAGGTCGAGAGTTCATACTCTTCGGTCATGGAGAGGCAGTTGGTAGGGCAGTATTCCACACAGTTGCCGCAGAAGATGCAAACGCCAAAGTCAATGCTGTAGTGGTTGAGCTTTTTCTTCTTGGTTTCGCGATTAAACTCCCAATCCACAACGGGTAAGTTGATCGGGCACACCCGCACACACACTTCACAGGAAATGCACTTATCAAACTCAAAGTGAATGCGGCCCCGAAACCGCTCAGACGGAATCACCTTTTCGTAAGGATACTGCACCGTGACGGGACGGCGCTGCATGTGATCAAAGGTGACAGACAGGCCCTGACCAATATATTTGGCGGCTTGGACTGCTTCCTTGGTATAGTCGCCAACTTGTTGGAGGAATTTCAGCATGGTGGGTGGTTCTCTCTGTTCTCTCTCAAGGATTGACCGGGATTCACCGGATCGGCAGGTAGGGGGGTGTGACGGAGGTCTGAGTTAGTGGAAATTACTGCATGATGGGCCGGACTGAGAGTAGACGCTAACCGCGCTTTCTCTAGAGCAGATTCAGTGAGCTGCAAGCGTTTAGGCGTTTACCCATAGAACCGCAGGAGGGTGTCTTCACCCTAACGTCTTTAGCTAAATATCGGAGCCTAGCCGCCAAACGCAAGGGGAAAGGCAAGCTTGAGGCCAGCTGTGGCCAGTAAATTTACGAGCGAGATAGGTAGCAAAAACTTCCAGCCTAGATCTAGCAGTTGATCGATGCGAACGCGGGGCACCGTCCACCGCAACAGAATCGCCAGAAATAGTAGCAGGTAGGCTTTGAATAGCGTCATGACGATGCCAAGGCTAGCGGCGATCGCCTGAAACCAGCCCGCATTCTCGCTAACCCCAAGTAAGCTGGCTAACCAGCTCACCGGAATAGGAGACTCCCAACCGCCCATATAAAGCACCGCAAACAGCAGTGCAGACAGCACTAGGTTGGCGTAAGACCCGGCATAGAACAGCATGAACTTAACTGCGCCGTACTCGGTTTGGTAGCCTGCCACCAGTTCTTCTTCTGCCTCGGGCAGGTCAAAGGGCATGCGCTCGCACTCAGCCAGGGCAGCAATCCAAAAAATTAGAAAGCCGACGGGCTGCCGCCACATGTTCCAGCTCAGAATGCCGTAGCCGGACTGTTGGTTGACGATATCTATGGTGCTTAAGGAGTTAGACATCATCACGACCGCCAGCACGGATAGGGCCAGCGGAATCTCGTAGCTGATGGACTGAGCAGCTGCCCGCAACCCACCCAGCAGCGAATACTTATTGTTAGAAGCATAGCCCGCCATCAACAACCCAATGGGCGCAATGCTCGACAGCGAGATCCATAAAAAGATGCCAATGCCTAGGTCGGTGATCACCAGATTTTGCCCAAAGGGCACGATCAGGAACGACAAAAAGACTGGGATAAACACCAGCAGCGGCGCTAGGGCAAACAGCCACGGGTCGGTCTTCGCCGGGAATACATCTTCTTTGGTGAGCAGCTTAAGCACGTCTGCTGCGGGCACCAGCAACCCCTGCGGCCCCATAAACTCTGGGCCAATGCGCTGCTGTGCTGCCGCTGACACCTTCCGCTCTAGCCAAGTGGAAACCAATGCTAGCACCGTGACAGCGCCAACAATTAACACCATCGGCAGGGGGAGCCAGACTACTTTAGCCAGACTGTGGGAGAGGCCCAACCCTTCGAGCAGGCTGATGAAGCTTTGTTGTAGATCGATTCCAGAATCCATAAGGCGGCAATAAATAGCAAGACGTGATGGGACAGAGGCAGGATGGTTGAGCCTGCTAGATTGGCTGAGCAGCCAATCAATGGGACGGGTTCACGATTGTTTACTAAACTCACTGATAGTATACCGACTTCAGGACGGGCAAAACGGCATCCTGCACGGCGAGACTCATCGCAAATGCTTGGGTTGAGGATAAGTCTTGTTGAATGCGCTATAAATCATGTCTATTTCAGAGAAGTCGGACTATCATTAGTTGCTATCGAATGCGAGTCGATGTGCTGTACCAAACCGTGCAAATTCCAAGTTTTCCTGAAGCCAATCATCCGCTGGTGAAATCACTGTCGCACTATGGCGATCAGGAACTGTTAAGGCTGTTTCAGAAGCATGCCGATTCTGGGCAATACTTCACAGCAATTTTTTGTCGGTATTATCCCTTGGTGTATACGCTCATCGCCAACTCAGGGCGATCGCCCGTCCAAGCTGACTATCTCTTTGCTCAAACGTGGCGACACATCTTTTACGAACTAAATGGGCTAGAACTGGGGCACGGCCACGCTAAAACGCTACAGTCTTGGCTGCTCCATGTCACGACGCTTTGCGTCAAAACCATTGAGCTACCGCCCGTTGAAGAAATTCAATATTCACTAAAAGCTTCTCCACCGCCGCTGTGGTGCTACGTTGAGCGCGCCTTGGGGCAACTTTCTCCCCTACTGCGGCTGATGGTGCTGATGGCGCAAACCTATCACTGGAGCGAAACGCGGATTGCGGCCTATCTCCAAGCTGAAGGAGAATACATCTCCCCCGCCGATGTGCGGGCTCATCTTACCGATGCCTATCGCCAACTCGAAGACGCGTTGCCAGATGATATCGACACAATCTATCTGGAGCGCCACCAAACCGGGCAATCCCACGATGATTCTGCCCGGTTTGGATCGAATTAGTCGGGGCGCAATCTGAGGGATTGTAGCTATCCCGCGGTCACGCCTAGTTCACGTCAACGCCGCCCTCGCGATCGATACTGATGGCGGTGCGATCGCCCCCCAGGTCGCTGCCCAAACTGAGCGTCACAATCAGCGTGCCAGAGGAGGGCGTATCTGGCGTGAGAGTTGTGGTTAAGAATCCATTGTCAAACCGCCGGAACGTTATGCTGGTGGGGACTGAAATTTGCGTTAGCGTCACGGTGCTGAGGCGATCCAGCGTGCGGATGTCGGTTTCTCCCACGACTTCATAACCCACGGCTGCGCCGGTTTCATTGACCAACTGAATCGTGACCGTGCCGTTAATCGGCGTCACATAGGCTTCTGGGATGGGCAGCGGCTGCGCCAACAGGAACGGCGTAGAGGCGGCCAAGTGATTTGCCTGAGGCTGTCCGACGACCGATGGCGACACTCCCAAGCTGAGCATACTTGCGATTGACAGCGCTGCGATGGATAGCCCCCGGCGAACCCGGCGAGCTGAGCCTATAGGATTTCCCACTTTTTTCGAGTGGGGTGCAGACTGATTGAGACGTTGATCTGGCTTCATCGGTTTCACGCTTGGTTTACTCCGTATTCACACCTGACGGCCTGAGCCTACCGGCAAGAGTCACGTACATTCACAGGATTCATCCCAATTTTGACTGGGTTAGGGTATTGGCGATTAAGGGCTATTCCCCATGACCCGCTAATTTTCTTCTGTCGAAATTGGTAAGGAAAATGTTCCACCCGTTGATCTCTGTTCGTCGCCTGCTGCGATCGCCCCTGATCGTCGGTGCCCTGCCCGCCCCTTCTGTCACGCAGTCTACCCCACTCAAACCCTGGATGGCTGCGGGGGCGATCGCCCTGGGACTTTGGGGTGGGGCGATCGCCCCGGCAACTGCCACGGCCCAATCTGCTGTGGGGCGTGCAGTTGCCTTTAGCTGTCAAGAATCTCAAAATAGTATCCGCCAGAAGGGGGCACCGGTTGTTGCCTTTGGCACAAGTCGTATCTACATCGGCTATCAGCAAGCATCCAGCACCAACAAAAACCCAATTATGGTGCGCTTCAACAACGGGCAACGGGTGTGGTGCCGCACCAACTATGAAATGTCAGGTGATGATGGAGAAGGCTATGGCCTGCTATGGAACGGGGGCAGCGTGCTCTATGGGGTGTTCAGCGCAACGGGGACCCAGGGCAACAGCAGCCAAGACTATCGACGCTTTACCAGCCAGGGCTGGCTTTCTAGCTATGGCAATGGCGGTGGCCCTAAGGCGTCTGTCATTCTTCGCATCAATCCCAACACGGGTGTCGCTAATGCCGGCACCTTTGTTACTAGCCAACTCAGCAACGGGCGCACCAACTCATTCATTGTGCGTAGCCTAGCGTGGAATAATTCGCGGCTAGTGGTGCAAGCCAATGCCTGGTTTTCACCCCGCCGCCCAAATCGTCAGCCCATGAACTGCTCTGGGTCATCTCCGTTTGACTATCGGCTAGTGCTTACTGCTAACCTGCGTCGTGTGGTCACGGCTTCTGCCGATCGCTGTTCCTAATCGCGAGGCCTAATGTCAATTCCGAAAATTTGGGCTACAAATGGGGGGCAAGGGGGCAAAGCCCCTTGTGGGGAACGCAGTTCCCCACCCCCCTCCTCAAACAATCCGTCGTTCTGATTTAGAGAATTGATATAATGCGCTTGGAGGATGGATCTCGACCGCAGCCTGTGATCTGTCCTTCAACATTCACGGATAAAACTTACAGGGTCTGCACAACGTGTGTTATCCCCATTCTTCAAATAGTGCTACTTGGAGTAACGGGATCACCCTTAAACGGGTAATTCTGAGGAGAAGTCACAGCATTTGGTGAATTCATAAGCGCCCATCAACGCGCCCCGCAGCCCTTGCCCTGTTTGGGGATCGACGCCTTTATCATAGCTTTTGAAGTGATCGATCCCCACATCAAAGCCGATCTCGACCTGGCGCGTTTCCCCGGCATATTGAAAGCAGCAGCGAGATCCAGGAACAGGCTTTGCGGCCCAGGTGTTGCCCTCGGGCGTTAGATGCAGGACACAGCCGGGCAAGCGCTCCAAATCGCCTGGAACGACTGACTGCAACTGTTGGGGGTTGGCTCCTGCACCTTTAAAGCGCTCGGGTTGATGAAAGGCAAAGTATTGTACATGGAGGGGGCGATCGCCCCGTTCATCCTGCGCGGTATCACCCAGGGCCTCGCCTTCGCGCAGCATCAGCACCCGTTGCCGATAGGCATTGTCGGGATATAACGCATTGGCCTGCTCTGCAAAGATAGCTAAATTGCCCTCCAGCCGCATGGGGAGCGGTCGATGCCAGAGCCGCAAATGCACAAACCAAGCAGGCTGTTCCATCGCTTGAGGCTTATTGTCAAACTCACCGGCTAGCCACTGGGCTACGGTCATCAAGGGAGGCGGTGTCATGGGTGATCTCTGCTGGTGGCCTCTGCCTTGGGCTCGAGGCGGTCTATCGCGATTGTCTTCGCCATTGTCTCAGAAATCACAGGCAGATTCAGACGTGATGGATAGTCGTCTCCACTGCACAGCGCGAGAGTAATCACCTGCGCATCCTGGAGTCTGGGGATTGTGCTATCGATCGTGATCCCAGGGTTAACAGAATAGGCGGGGGCGCAAGCACCGCTAATGCTAAGACGCAGAGCACTGCCCCTGGGAATGTGGATGCAGGTGGATTGGATATCAACCCGATAGCGTTGGGGTGGCAAGTTGGGGGCGGCTTCTTCCACTCGACAATAGCCTTGGGCAATTGTGATCACGCTGTCATTGGGTTTTACTTCTGATAGCACGGCGCAGAGGTCAAAACTGGGCGCATCAGCCGTGCAGTAAAGGTCTGCCGATAGGTCGCCTGCTAGCAGAACATCTGTTGTAAACGGAGCTGTGGTGTAGGTGAGGACATCGGTGCGGCTGTCTAGCAGGGCGCGATCGCACTGCCCTGCTGGCACCGTTGCATGGCCCCCTAGCGCTGGCACGGGTCGCCAGGGATCATGAACTAACACATCGGGTAGAACCATCGGCGGTGGCATCTGTATTCCCAACGCGCCATGATGGTCACCCATGCCCGCTAGGCCATTGCTCGATAGGTAGAGCGGCGTTGGGTCAGGGTTGGGATAATGGGGAAACGCTAGCCAGGGCGATCGCCCCAGATCAAACAAACACACAGGTGGCTGTGTCAGAATGCCCGTCTCCTGCTCCTTCAAAATCTGGTCAAACCAGCGCACCTGCACCCAATCAATGGGGGAATTTGCCGCCTTGCCATAGTCCACCTCGCCCACACGTCGCCCCCACGGCAGGTGCGCCCAGGGCCCTACCCATAGGTGTTGGGAAAATGCACTGCGGGCCGCCATCGCTCGATACAGCTTCAGCGTGCCGCGCAGGTAGGTGTCAAACCAGCCGCCCACATGCAACATCGGCAGATCCACCGAATCCAGCAGCCTGTGGGGAGACAGCACGGCCCAATAGGGGGCGTCGGGCTGAGGATTGCCCAACCAGTCATGGTAGAAAGAATCGGGAGCGAGCTGGTCTAGAATCTCGGCGCGCGGACAGACTGGGTTCGTGGCGATAGAGCCATGGGCCGCTGCATACAGTGCTTCATAGGCGGCATCATTACCCTGGCGGCGGGCGGTCTCTGCCGCCAGTTGCAGCGCCCAGCCTCGGTTCATCTGATAACAGAAGGCACCCCCTTCGTAGGCCCAGTCGGCGTAGAGGTCATAGGCCACCATGCTGGGGCAGAGAGTCTTGAGGGCAGGGGGCTGGGCGGCAGCGGCGTAGAGCTGCGTCATCCCCTGATAGGAAAAGCCATACATGCCGACAGCACCCGTGCTCTGGGGCAGATGAGCCGCCCACTGCACCGTGTCATAGCCGTCGTTGATTTCGTGAGCAAAGAGTCGAAAGTCGCCGTCCGATGTGCCCCGTCCCCGCACATCCTGAATCACCACAATGTAGCCGTGGGCAGCATACCAGGTGGGATGGGCATACACCACAGTAGAGGCGATCGCCCGTCCATAGGGCTGCCGCATTAGCAATACAGGAAACTCGCCTTCTCCCGCAGGATAGTAGACATCAGCGTCTAGCCGCACTCCGTCACGAGTCTGGAGCGATTGTGTCTGTTTGGGCAGCACGGGTAGCATGGACAGCATCCTCTGTGAGCAGGCGTTGGGAATCAACGCCAAAAAACAGCGCCAGCGCGGTACGGCGATCGCGCTGGCACATTCTTTTACGGGACATAGCTAAGGGCTTGGCGTTGTCTAGTTGACGTCATCAGTGGAGGGTGGAAGGGGGCGATCGCCATTCTCCAATGGTTATTACGGCATGCTCAACGAGGTCAGTAGGTTGGGGGTTTCGCCCTCAGCCGGGGCATTAGCCCCAACCGCTAACGGTACCTCAATGCCAAACTGCTCTAGCACAACGAGCGGATCTTCTGAGCGCATGTCGATACGCTTAACCAGAACCTCACCATTCGACAACCGTTGTCCCACCCGTACATAACGACTCGTGGGCTCGTTGGGTGCTCGCACAATGGCATGCGCAATGCTGCCAACCTGCACCACGCCCAAAATTTCAACCCCACGGGCTAGAGTTGGCTGCGGCGGTGGCGGTGGCGGTGGCGGCGCGGCTGCAACGGCAGGCCCCTCACCATTTCCATTGGCACCAGGCACTAAGTTTGGCACTGGCGCAAAGCTACCTGGCGGAAGCTGAGACGGAGGAGCGCCCAACTGCCCGGCTGGGGCTACACCAATCCCCCCATTATTCGCACCATTGGTAAATTGAGGGGCTGGCTCGGGTTCTGGATCAGGAAACGACACCACAACTGGGCTGCCGGGCACTAATGCAAACGGATCTTGGCGATTACGGCTCACCGTTCGAACCCGCTGATCGGCTGGGGTAGAACTAATGAGATCGGGTGGCACCCGACCGCTCGGCAAATCTTCAACACCAGGGATCAAAGGATCGGCAAAGGACGGTTGCACAGCCACCCCATCTTCTCCAACGGGCTGCTCACCTTCAGCTAGCTGATCCTCAGAAACCGCAGGTCCTTCTTCAATGTCGCCTACGGGCGGTTCTTGAACCTGAGTCTGACCACCCCCACAGGCGCTCACCCCAAGCGCTAGTAGGCCCACAATTGTTAGTAACGTAATTCGGCGCATCACCCACCCTCCAAATGACAAGTCTCAGTCTCCCACAGGCCATGCCATGCACGGCTTTAGCACACTATCAGCCCACACTACACTAGCAGAGTAAACAAGCGATCAAGTCTAACAGCAACCCCTAATCTAAATGTCCCTGTCCTACTCGTACTCTGGCAGGCCGAACGCATTGACCAGGGTTTGAGACTTGGTGCAGATTGCGCCGTGTGGATGCTGCATTGATTGATTCAGTATGCCCAGTTCTTACCGTTTCTGTCAGCGATCGCCCAACAGCAATTCGACAAAAACGGTGCATTTGCTCCGGTACACCCTGAAAAGCACACGAATACTCTTTGGTTATACCAAGCCTAATTAAACTTGGTCACAATTTTTCTGGATATGTAGCGGTTTTGCGTTGGCGAGAAGCATCCAAGGCTGGGGGGCGGGTCATAGGTTTACGGCCCCATAGCAGGGCTATAGGGCCGTAAATTCGATCGAACGTTCTAATGCGTGAGTTCGATAGCGTTGTGTTAGCTCCGTGCTGCGGGGCTGATACAACGCTAAACCGAGCAGTTCGCGTCGCGGGCAGCACGGCTTTAAAGATAGCGGAATTGACGTTCAATCTAACAGGACGTACGCACTTCATGCGGCGTCCTGGGAATCTTGGACGATTTTTGGGAGGCTTAGCCTCCCAAAAATCGTCCAATTGCGTAAGTCCTATCTAACCTGGGTTCGGGTTATGACGGTTGTAGGACAGCGTGTAACGCCCGTTGCCTGGAACTCACGTCTAATCTAGCAGTGATGCTGTGGAGGCGACGGCTGTTTGCCTGGTGCTGACGTGATGGTTGCGAGGCGGGGTCTTAGCGAGGCGGTAGCGAGAAGGAATAGGTGACACTAGGTTGCTCATCGCTAACCGTGCCGTCAAAGGTTTCTCGGGTACCTTGCACCAGCAGGTTCACCACAAATGGAATTGGTCCAGAGGTCTGCCCGCAGCGCGTAAATAGGTTCACCGTGATGGTGTATTGCCCTTGGGGTGCGCCTCCTGTCGGCCAAAATACGTTTTCAATAGGGCTAGACGAGACTTCAGAGCAGGCTGCGTTGGCATCGACGTCGAGCTGCCCGCCGGAGGAAATTTGGCGGTTGAAGAATGCTGCAGTTTCTCCGCGTGGATCGGTCACCGCTAGGTCAAGGTCGTCAGAGGTTGTCCAGCGTAGGGTGACCTGAATATCTCCTGTGCCTAGGGTGGGCTCTGCACCTGCGGTAGCGGGGTCGGCTTCAACTGTGAGCGTGCGGCCTTCGTTAGGGCAAATGTTAGAAAGATCGATAACTTGCCGGGAGGTATTGATCAGAAAGCAGCCTTGATGCTCTTGGGCGATCGCCGGCCTCTCTCCACTTGCGATCAGATTAAGCGGCATCCACACGGCCAATGCCAATAGCGCAGTTTGAAACGGTCGAGCCAACGGTCGAAGCAGAGGAGCCATGAATCCAAAACCCTAGTGAATGAAGAGTCTGCAAGAATTTTCTACGACGTACCGCTATTTCAGCGGATTCTCAATATAAATACATCCAGCCTGAGTGAAGATCCAGAAACTCTAGGTGTGAAACCAAGATCGTGACGTAACCAGGCCGTATGTCTTTTGCCTCGACACCTGCCCTCGACGTCTCACTGCGCCTAGCGCTGGTGTTGCAGCACGCGGCCTCAGTCTCGATGGCGATCGCCATCACTTCAGAAACAACGCGGGTTCATCGAGCCGCTATGCCGTTAGCGGCATGCCATAGAACATAGAACTATGTGCAGATAGTCCTTGAAGCGCTGATCCACATCTTGGTTTCATAGAACCCTCGCTGCGCAAAGGTTCTATGAAAATACAGGGCCGAGTCGCCTCAACAACTACAGTCCTAGACGGACGCACAGGGGCGACATCCTGAGGCATGTGAACAGTGCCGCACGTGAGCAATCTGCGCACAGCCTCGCTGTGCCACAGTTTTAACTCTCCTAAAATGCCCAATCCTGGCTGCTTTTAATCAGATTTTCCCAAATTTGAGGCTTTGGGGAAGGGATCAGCGCGGATTCTGGGCGCTGCTAAGTTGATGCCCATATCCATATCCGTAGCGCCTATCTATGTGCCTGCTTAGAGATTGTGCCTGCTTAGAGATAAGGCGTCACATCTTCGCCGCAGTCGTCTGCTAGATACGACAGAGAGCGGAACCGCAGACCCACCAATTGTTCATACAGGGGGTTGAGTTTGCACATAGCGGGAATGTGCACGACTTTGCGACCAAATAGGGTGACATCTCGCTCAAACGGGCACTGAGATGGGATCATCTTGCAGAGAAAGCGTGCCAGTCGAGGATCTTGGATATTGAGTTCGTCGAGCCATTCCTGCACGGGCGCAAGCACGGGTGTGTAGTGATCGGCGGGTGGCGCAAACTCCTGCGAGGGGGAGTGGGGGGAGGGGTCAGTTGCGGACTGCATCTGAGCGAGGGTAGACCGCAGCGATTCTAGGATGGCGGGGTTCATGTTGAGCTGCTGGCAGTAGGCCTGGAGCAACGCATCTTCATCGGGAGAGTACACGCCATCGGCGATCGCCACCATCACTGCCGTGCGCAAAAAATTTTCAGACATGACTGGATCAGGCCCTAGCACCCGCGCCACATCTTCTGGCGTTACCTTCGTCTGAGAGTCTAGATCGAGCTGAGGCGCTAGCTCTGCCTCTGTAAGGCTGGTAATCAGCGCTTTTTCGTGCTGATCAAAATGACCATCAGCCCAGGCGATCGCCAACAACCCTTGGAGCCACATCGTGATTTGCTCTTCGGAATAGGGAGATTGAACAGTGCCAGTCATAACGAATGGGGGAAATCGTCAGTAGAGCAGGGCTAGCACCCTCTGGGTTGAACCCTGCACCCCAATCCTACCCGAACTTTTTGGATCAGGGCTCCCCTGTTCAGGGGAATGCGCGGTTTGCTTTGGCCATTTTTTAAAACGATTGTTTCTGCACTCCCACGTTATTTAATGCGCGATCCTTAGCGGGAGGTTAGCTTGGGCTGCAATTGGTTCAGCACGTTGCACGCCATGCATCTGGTGCGTCACCTGATCCGTCGTCTGATGCGTCATAGGGGCGATCGCCCTGCCCATGGCGAATCGCCCGAAGTGCTGAAGTCCTGTGTACACTAAGAACGTCAACTGGGGAGGTTTGTGTGGCGCTGAGTGAGTTTCTTTTATTGCTGTCTTCTATTTTGATTGGTGTAGCAGGGCAGTTTTTCCTCAAAGCGGGAGCATTGCGTTTGGGACGGGTAGATGCGGGCAATGCCCTGACCCATGTGCTTAGCATTGCGACCACCCCAGAACTGTTGACGGGGCTGGCCTGCTATGGCTTGGCCTCGATCGCGTATATTTTGGTGCTGACGCGGGTAAACCTTAGCATTGTGGGGCCATCGGTAGCTCTGAGCTATGTGTTTTCAGTGCTGCTTGGCTACTTCTTTTTTAAGGAAACGATTCCAGGTATGCGGCTAGTGGGGTTGGGGTTGATTATTGCTGGGGTGATTCTGGTGATCTGGCAAAAGCAGGGCTGACGCTGTCATGTTGTCAGCTACCCATAGATTCAGCAGTTTCATGACCACCCTCACTTCTAGCGCTGCGCCATGCCCTCTTCTCTGTGGATCTACACAACGCCTGGAATTCCCGATGAGCTGTTTGAGCAGTTGCCGGGCATTCCGCTGACGAAGCGCGAGATTCGAGTGCTGCTGGTGTCGCATCTGCGGCTGAAGCCTGATGCGGTGCTGTGGGATATTGGCGCGGGCACGGGCACGATTCCAGTGGAGGTGGGGCTGCTTTGCCCCCACAGTACGATCTATGCCGTTGAGCGGGATGAAGAGGTCGCTAGCCTGATTCGGCGAAATTGCGATCGCTTCTCTGTCCGTAACGTCACTGTGGTGGAGGGTAACGCGCCTGAATGCCTAGGGGAGTTGGCGGATGCGCCTGACTGTGTGTGCATTGAGGGAGGGCGATCGCCCAAAGAGATTCTCAGCGCCGCCTGGCAGCGGCTAAAACCAGGCGGGCGCATTGTGTCCACTGCGACTAACTTTGAAGGACTGTATGCTATCTCTGAGAGCCTTGCAGAGCTGCAAATGCGAAACATTGAGGTGGTGCAGTCTGCCATTAATCGGCTAGAACGGCGGGGCATTCATCAAGTGTTTGCAGCGCTCGACCCCATCTTCATTCTCAGTGGCGAAAAGCTGGACTGATTTGGGGTAACGTCAGGTTGAGTTAAGAGGGTTTTAGCCTTCCGAGCTCAGGTTGAGTTAAGACGTGGAGCTGCTATCGACGGATCGCGAGCGTCAGCCCATCCGACATGGGCACCATGCACAGCGTGATGCGAGTATCTTGATGCAGCACTTTATTGAATCGGCGGATGGCGTTGGTGCTGTCGCTTTGGTCGGCGGCATCGATCACACTGCCTGACCACAGCACATTGTCCGCCACAATCAATCCGCCAGGGCGCACGAGTTGGAGCGATCGCTCGTAATAGTTAAGATAGTTGCCCTTGTCGGCATCAATAAAGGCCAGATCAAAGCTGCTGCTGTGGCCCTCGTCGATCAACGCATCTAGTGTGTCAAGGGCGGGGGCAAGGCGCAGGTCAATTTTGTGGGCGACCCCGGCCTGTTGCCAATAGCGACGAGCGATCGCCGTATACTCTTCACTAACATCGCAGGCAATCACCTGCCCGTCCGCTGGCAGCGCCAGTGCCACCGCCAGTGAGCTATAGCCAGTAAACACGCCCACCTCTAGTGTTTTGCGTGCGCCCATCAACTGCACCAGCAGGCTCAAAAATTGCCCCTCATCGGGCGTGACCTGCATCATCTGGAGCGGGTGAAGCACAGTTTCTTCGCGCAGCTGGCGCAGCACTGCGGGCTCTCGCAACGAGACTGAGAGCAGGTAGCGATAAAGGGCATCGCTGAGGCCTAGAGATTTGTGTGTCATAGAGCAGAAGTTGCTTGTCAAACGAATGGAGTATTGCACAGCCCCAGCAGGGCGAGAGCAGTCCCGCCCCTACACACTATGCCCTAAGCAAGGGATGATGGAAGTCATCCCTTGTGCAATGAGACGTAGAATATGAGGCGAGCAATAGTCATGGTGCTGGTAGCAGTGCTATTGGTAGGGTGTCAAGCCCTCCCTAAGACAACGGTGGTAGAGCGGGCGATCGCCCTGCAGTTTCGCCAAACTCAGGCTGAGTTGAGCACACTGCTCCGCCCTGATGACTCGGCCCCACCTGATTTTCGCATCAGCCATGTCAAGGTGAGCGATCGCCAATCGTTGATTATCGGAGATCTCAAATCGGTGCGGGTTCAGGGCACCTACGACGTGACCCTCACCTATCCCGATCGCCGCCTCAACTCTCGTGTGGTGCAACGCCAAAACCCGTTCGAGGTGTTCTTGCAGCAGCAGCCAGACGGCGACACCTGGCGGCTAGCGCAGCTCAAGCAAGGCACCCAGGCTGAGGACGAACGGTGGCTGACCACGCTCATTCAATAGATCGGGTGAGAACTGGCGATCAAAATCGCTGAAACCCTTACATAAATCGACTTTTAGGTGACTTCGTTAAAACGCTGAAACGCTTTCTAGGTAAGGCTTAAAATCGCATTGCGATAAACCCAACTGGATGCGACGAGCGCGGTGAATGCCTCGACAGTCGTGCAGGCCAACGCCCCGCTCAACGATGATTGGTCTAAACATGGCAAAGGGTCTGGCAGTTGCCAGACCCTGAAGAAGATATTCAATTATGAGCTGATTTTTTTTGGATTCGATTTGGACTGAGAATTGAGATGGGTTTACTAGACGAAAACGAAGTGATGTTGTCAAGCTAGTGGTTTACCATACCCCGTGCACCCTAACTCCTGTCACTTGCCTCAGCGAGCCGCTTCAAAAAGCGAGTGAATTGAAGATAGATTCCAACCGAGCTGCTGGTTTTGTTGAGCGATAAACCGACAGAATCAGACAGAACTCTTCTTGATAAATAGCAGAGGGCAATATGAAGTTCAGACACGATGGGTGAATCCTAAGCAGGAGGCACAGGCTTAGATTCTAGAGTTTGAGTGAGCGCAATAGACCGAGTGTTGGGGTCGTTGGGTGCGGCTCATTGGTGCCTTATTTATTAAAGTAGCACCTGTGCCTGGGGGGCGATCGCTCCGTTTCATAATTGTGATGCTTGGCAACATTGTGTAATGTAATGACTCTATTTAGGAGCGATCGCCGGAGTAGCCACTCACTTTAACAATTCAATCCTGCACATACTCATCGTCTACAATCAACGCCTGCTCTGCTCGCAAAAACTCGCGCCCCAAATAAGCCGCGTGGCCAAGCTGACTCACCGGACAGGGCTTAGCAGTTTCAAAAATCTTGATGCACAGTTCCTTTGCCGTTCTCGCGGTGAATATCTGCACCGCTGTGCGATCAACCTTGCCCCTAGCAGGAATAGGCTTGCCGGTGTCTGGGTCAACCGCTAACCCGCGATCGTCAATCATGTTTGAGAAATGCTTGGCGCAGATCAATCCTGCCTCACGGTCGAGATAGATGATGAAATACCCGTTAGGATCGAGCTCAATAAAGCGATTAGAAAGCTGGCGATCGATGTCGGCAATCGTTTCAGCCCGTGAGTTCATAGCAGCCTGAGTCATAGGGTATCGGTATGTTTCGGTTAGTTATCCATCATACCGCTGGTGCCCGATCGTTACTCTCGACTAGGCAGGCAAACCAATTTTCGCCTCTAGATTGACGCTTAACCAGGGTATGGGATTTGGATTTGCTTAAAATCCAAATCCTGCAATTAACCGCATCAATTCATCATCAATTCATGTAGAAATCTCGGGTGCCTTTGGCTTTGATGGCGTCGCCAAGGCGGTTAAGGGCGTGGACATAGGCAGCAGTGCGGAGCGAGGTGTGCAGATCTTTGGCGATCGCCCAAATGTTATCCGTTTCTCGGTTCATGGAGGTTTCTAGCCGCCCGTTTACCTCTTCTAATGACCAATAGAGACCGCTGCGGTTTTGCACCCATTCAAAATAGCTCACCGTTACGCCACCCGCGTTGACCAAAATATCGGGAAACACCTGAATACCCCGCTCCTCCAAGATTGGATCAGCGTCGGAGGTGATAGGGCCATTGGCCACCTCAAAAATAAACGGAGCGCGAATATGGTGCGCATTAGAGGACGTGATTTGGTTCTCTAACGCGGCGGGCACCAGCACATCTACATCGAGTTCTAGCAGTTGCTCGTTCGAGATCACCTCATGATCCACATCGCTGCACACTGTGCCAGTGCAATACACCGCTTTAATCTCCTGATTGGCGTTCTTAATCTGCCGCACACTGGGGATATCTAACCCTTGCGGCGCATAAACCCCGCCCTTTGAGTCGCTGACGGCCACCACTCGATACCCCGCATGGTAGAGCAGCTCAGCGATGATGGCTCCGGCGTTGCCAAATCCCTGTACCGCTACCGTGGTTTCGGCTGGCGTGCGCCCCAGCCAGGGCAATGCCCGCTGCATCACAAAAAATGCGCCCATGGCTGTGGCTGTCTCCCGCCCTAAACTGCCACCCATCGTAATGGGCTTGCCCGTGACCACGGCGGGCACCAGCTTACGGCGAATGATGTTGTACTGATCCATCATCCAGCCCATCACCATTGGGTTGGTATAGACGTCGGGTGCGGGGATGTCGATATCTGGGCCAATGAAGTCGGCGATCGCATCGACATAGCCCCGCGTCAGCCGTTCTAGCTCAAACTTCGAAAGCTCTTTGGGGTTCAGCGTAATGCCGCCCTTGGCGCCACCAAAGGGCAAGTTCAGCACGGCGCATTTAAATGTCATCCAAAACGCCAGGGACTGCACTTCATCCAGAGAAACGCTGGGGTGATAGCGCACGCCGCCTTTGGTGGGGCCACGGCTGTCGTCATAGCGCACACGATACCCCTGAAACACCCGCAGCGTCCCGTCATCCATCCGTACAGGAATGGAGACAACCAGGCTGGCTTTAGGATAGTGCAACCGGGTTGCCACATCGTCGTCGATTGTGACATATTGCAGCGCTTTTTCAAGGCGCTGGTTGGCATCAGACAGCAACGAAATCGTCATAAAAACTCCTCTAAACACCAGCCTAAAAAGTGAAGCGTGAGGATGGGCTATGCTTTTAATGTGCCCAACAAACTGTAGCTTTCGCTACTTTTTTAGGAAGTCTTTAGGATTCTTCAAGGGGAGTTAGGACGAGGGGCGATCGCCACAGGCCACTCTCAAACCCTGGGATGCGGCTCTCGATTCCATGGCAATCAGCTCGACTGCTCCTGTCTGGGTGATGCGCCACCCTTGCGCTTCGGCGATCGCAGCCGAGGTCGGCGATCGCAGCACGACAGGCGGATGCGGCTCTCGTACTGTCGATGACGACTGCGGCTCGGCCCAGTCCACGATCACTGCATTCAGGCTCCGCACTTCGTCTGGCTGGGGCGGCACACCCCCGCGCCCGGTGTTGACCAGCTCAGATTGACGGGCGATCGCCCCCGCATCTCCACAGCCTTCTGCAATTAAGCGAGAGACATCTACTCGATCTTGCGGCAGCTCAATTAAGCCGCGATCGCCCGTCTCAAACCCCGCAATCCGAATCTCGCCATCCACCCCACGGCGCGAACGGGTAGAAATATCACTTAGGAGAGACGGGTCTTCGCCAATTACAAACCCAAAAATTCCACCCCCATTCAAATTAATTTGAATTTCGCCCCCATCTCCGCCCTCTGCCGTCGAGAAAATATCGCTGTTTTCTGCAGGAACAGCCAATACAAACTGGCTGCTAATCGTAATATTGCCTGCATTGCCCACCCCCCTACCGCTTCGGCCTTGGGTCGAGATTAAGCTGCCATTTCGCAGCAGCACCGTATCGCGAACCGAGAGATTAATGCTGCCGCCCAAGGCATCTTCGGTCGTTGCTGTAATCTGCGATTGTTGGTCTAGCGTCAAATTGTCTGCGATCAGATCAACCGCTCCGGCTTGCCCTTCCGCCTCGGGCAACCCTACTCCAGATACTTCAATCGCAGAACTGAGCAAATGCACCGCATCTGCTGCCTGAATTGTGATGCTGCCAGCGGCACCGCTTCCCAGCGACTGGGCCGTCAAATTACTGCTCTGAGCTAATAGAATTGAGCCGCCGCTAAACAATTGAATTTTACCGGCAGGGCCTGCCACATTACTAGACAAAACACCAGTTCCGTTAAGTGAAATGTGACCGCCTGCCGACACAATGATCTCCCCTGCTGTACTAGATCCTGCACCGCGAGCATTAATAAAACTACGATCTGCTAAAACCGATCTAGCCGCGCTGAGATAAACATTGCCGCTGCGTGTAGATGACGGTGCAATCAATCCTGAGGAATTGATCACAATGCTATCTCCAGTCATAGAGATATCGCCAGACTGTTGAAATCCTACCGTCAAAAGGGCGGTGTCAAGAATAGAAATATGGGCACGTTGAACATCAGTCGGTAGCTGAAAGGGAGTATGCAATGCTTGAGGAATAAATGCAACCTGACTGGCTTCTGCAACACCAGCCAAATGAACATCTCTTCCCCAAGTTTGCAAGGTCGTATTGATGATCTGAATGTCACCTCCTAGCAACTGAAAACTTCCCAGTTCGGAATGTTCTCTGGCACTAAGTAAGAAGGTGCCATTGTTAATCACAATGGGTAAAACTTGAGCATGAGAGAATAGAAATGCGCTGGGGTCAACAGTCAGCAAGTTTGAAGGGGGTAATGGATTTAGAGAGGAGAATAGTCCTAAATCATGGAATTCAACTGCATCCGCTGTCGTGGCAGTAAAGGCTCCCTCTATATCTAGGCTTGAATTGCCTCCAAAAAAAATGCCACGTGGACTGATTAGAAATAAGTCGGCATTGCCCTCTACGCCCAATAGCCCACGAATTTCAGCACGGCGATCGCCAGTTACACGAGCAAAGATAGTTTGAATGCTAGCGTCTGGGCTGAAATATACCTGCTCCCCAATGCCAACCCTGAACTCTTGGAAACTATGAAATAGATTCAAATCGCGTGTTGCTCCACCTTCAATGCGGTAGATATTATCTGAATCTAACTGCACTTGCGAGGACTCATTCCCCATCGAAGCATCAGGTACAGGAGCCGCAAATAGTGCCTGTGCTACAAGACATTGTATAACACAGTGGATCAAGGCAAGACTAGGTCGAGAAATCATCTTTTCTGCGACGCTCCTTCAAATGTCAAGCATACTGTAAAAGGCTAAGCCTTGCACAGAAGAATTCAAGTGTTGAAACCATGTAGTTTGCCAAGGATGGCTCACAAGGTCTATCGAAAACCTGGAATTTTGATTGCCGATTTTGGTCTTAATATCAAAACTTCAAACACTGTTAAACTAAGGCTCCTACGCGAGCGACACTGGAAGACACCATAAAGATCTTGCAGAATACAGTACAAGAGCCACTAGAAATAGTGCTATCAGGTGCTCCAAGAAACATATTGAAACTATGATCGACTGGAAAGTTGGACGAACTAGAAATAGCTGTTGAAAGAATGTTTGAGCTTTCAAATAAAGCCAAGTCTAGGTGTCCGCTAGGACTGCCAACCTTAAATAGATATAAGTTGGACGACACTGAGTATTGAAGCGTCGGCTTAGGTTGCGAAAGAATAATATTCTTACTTCCAACTAGTTTAATCTCAACGCGGTTTGCACCCTGAAAAAAGACTTGATTTCCATAGGAGGCATAAACCTTTACGGCCTGTGGAATATTGTGGCACTTGATTCTTATGAGTCTAAGCTCGTATACCATGATTGATGTCCTTTTAAGGATTAGTTATTTAAGCTGACCAAGCTTTTAGCAGTCTGCTTTTTGGCTCAGTCTTCTGAATCTTCTTCACCTAGCGAACGTGGGATATCTGGTTGGTTAGTTTCAGACTGATCGCTGTCGATTTCGTTGTTGGAGGGGCGATCGCCCTCAATTTCTACAAAATCACCAGGGTGAGTGATGAGTCTTAAAATACTGCCAAGCGTGATGACAATATTGATGAAGATGCCTTGAATTGACTCAATGATGAGAAAGAAGAAATTTGCTGCTAGCACAATGGGTAGCGGAGCAGAGATCATCTGTGGTGTCGAAACAGTATTCGTATCAAGTTGGGGTCTGAGTAATAGATTTGATACGGTTCCATCGACAGCGATAAAGTTGAATCGACGCTGTCCTAACTGATTCCAATGGCCATTTTGAGGATGGCTAGTAAATAGAGGTAGCTGACTTTGAATTTGGGTGCTGGCGTATAAATCTATCGGAGAGACGATGGGTGACGGCACATAGATTCTGGGATTGTTCCCCCCAGAATTTGACAGCGTAGCAAAGCTTACCCAGCCTGGCCCTGTTAGCGTCACCCAGGCGAGCTGACCATCAGGATAGTGAAAGGGTTGCCCTGTAAAGACTGGTAGAACGGTTAATGATTCTACATTAGAGAGTTGAGGGCAACGAATGCGGCGCAAAATAATTCTTGCCATACTGTGACTGACTTAGATTTAAGGGTTTTTTGTTGTGCTGAGGCTGTTGAGCACGAGGCATACGTTATCGTAAACACGACGCTTCTGAATAATTCAGACGTTAGCCAAGATACTGTTTTAGAACTGATCTAGACACTCTCAGAGATCAGGTACTAGCTGTAGTTCTTGTAGTTTAAGGAGTAGGCGACTGCTACTGTAGCTATCGGCTCTAAACGAAGCTATTATGCAAACCCACGTGCGTCTTAATGGGTTATTGCACCTGCGGAGTTAGTTGGAGTCAGTGCTGTTATGGAACCTTCCTTTTTTAAGAGTTCCACAAAGATATAAAAGCTAATTCACGCTTTGAGCGCTATAGACAATCCATAGTGTGCATCCTACCTTTGTAACCCTCACCCTTGTATCAGTTGCTCTTTCAATGTCATAGGATCATCATCTGGGCTACAGGACGCTGCACCAACGCGGCACGTCTTATCTAAGCCCATTATCCTGTGTCTACCGCTGACTCACCGACAAAATCGTCAGACCGATCACCTCATCATCGACATAGCGAATTACCACATCATCGTCCGTGACTTCGCTATTGGTCGCCGCCACCGCAGGCTGCTGAAAATTGATATAAAGTACATCCGCCTCGGCATCAAACATCATCCAGCAAGAGCATTGCTCTGGGTCTGTAGCGCCTTGGCAATATTCAGGTAGCTGCTAATGTTTCTTGAGTTGAGGCCATACTTGCTTTAACACCTTGCGTTGCCTGCGGAGAATTAGCCGCGCAAGACTACCACATCAATATCTTCTACAGCGACTAAGACGAGGGCTACATCGCCGACATCCCCGACCTCAGCTACTGCTTTGCCTTTGGCGAAACCCCCATAGAAGCCCTGCAAGAACTCAACCTGGCCAAACAGGCTTGGCTAGACGCTGCCCAAGCAGCAAGCAAACCCATCCCACCGCCCACCTATCGCGCCATCATCTATCAGCTCAAATCGGCTTAGAACCATCGTTAGCCAACGACGCCTGTATCATCACCGTCTATATGACCGACAAACTCAAGCAGGGAGAGCAACGATGGCCCAGTCTGTAAAAATCTGGTTTGACCCCGAAGTTGACTTCCTCGAAGTGCTTTTCTCAGGTGACCCCGGCTACCTGCGCGAAACCGACCACGACGCCATCATGGAACGGGTCGATGACCAGGGCAACATTTTGGGCTTTTCGGTGATCAGCGTCAGCAAGCTCTCTAAAGAAAAGCCTCTCTACGCTCAGTTGATAGCACCACATGCGGCATAGCTTAGCAGCCTCCTCCTAACTGGCTGCCCCGAATCGCCTACCCAAGTCCTGCTAGCGCAGTGGCAAGGGGTGGGGCATATCCCGAACTCATATCCACTAGGTCAATGGGACGTGGACATAATCTTGCAGCGCCTTCACATCTAGCGGTTGCTGTTGCAGAGAGCGAATTGCGGCAATGGTGGCACGTGCGCCCGCAATGGTTGTCACCACGGGGATTTTGTAGGCCAAGGAGGTGCGGCGGATGGCGCGATCATCCACCAGCGCGGTTGCGCCGAGGGGCGTGTTGATCACCAACTGCACCTGCTGGTTCTTGATGGCATCCATCACATTGGGGCGGCCTTCATGTACCTTTAGCACCAGCGCCACATCCACGCCGTTTTCCTTAAGCACGCGGCGGGTGCCCTCGGTTGCCATCACATGCAGCCCCAGTTCCAGCAGTTCTTTGACCACCGGCACGGCGGCCTGCTTGTCTCGGTCGTTCATCGACACAAAGACGCTGCCCGTTAGAGGCAGTTGCTGCGATGCCGCCAGTTCTGCCTTGGCATAGGCTTTGCCAAAGTCTGTATCAATCCCCATTACCTCGCCCGTAGACCGCATCTCAGGGCCAAGAATAATGTCTGTACCGGGGAATTTGGAGAAGGGCAGCACCGCCTCTTTAACCGAAATATGCTGGGGAATGACCTCCTGGGTATAGCCCAACTCTGCCAGCGATCGCCCAGACATGACACGAGAGGCCATTTTAGCCAGCGGCACCCCAATCGCTTTAGAGACAAAGGGCACCGTGCGCGAGGCGCGGGGGTTGGCTTCTAGAATAAATACTTTGTCATTGCCCTCAGCGGTGCCTTGAATGGCGTATTGCACATTCATCAGCCCAACGACGTTGAGCGCCTGAGCCAGCTTCGTCGTCCACAGGCGAATCGTATCAAGCGTCTCAGCCGAGAGGGTTACGGTGGGGATGGAGCAGGCCGAGTCGCCAGAGTGGATGCCTGCTTGCTCAATGTGTTCCATAATGCCGCCGATAACGACGTTGCCGCTGGTATCGGCGATCGCATCCACATCCACCTCAATCGCATTTTCTAAATACTGGTCTACCAGAATGGGATGATCGGGCTCGACCAGCACGGCGTAAGCCATATAGCGCTCTAGGTCTTGGTCAGAATAGACAATTTCCATTGCCCGACCGCCTAACACATAGCTCGGGCGCACCACCACGGGATAGCCAATTTTCTTAGACACATCCAGCGCTTCGCCCGTGCTGCGGGCCAGACCATTAGCCGGCTGGCGAATGTCTAGCTCTCGCAGAATTTTCTCGAACCGCTCCCGGTCTTCCGCCGTGTCGATCGAGTCGGGAGAGGTGCCCCAAATTTTGGTCTGAGGTGAGTCACAGAGGGGCAGCGCCGTTTGCAGCGGCACCGCCAGTTTTAGTGGCGTTTGCCCCCCAAACTGAATGATGATGCCCTCGGGCTGCTCGGCTTCAATAATATTGAGCACATCCTCTTTGGTCAGCGGTTCAAAATAGAGGCGATCGCTCGTGTCATAGTCCGTCGAAACGGTTTCGGGATTAGAGTTGACCATAATCGTTTCGTAGCCGTCATCTCCCAAGGCAAAGGAGGCATGACAACAGCAATAGTCAAACTCAATCCCCTGACCAATGCGGTTGGGGCCACCGCCTAAAATCATCACCTTAGGTCGATCAGAGGGCAGCACCTCCGTTTCGGTCAGCGATTCACCGGGGGCCTGGGTGCGCGAGCCGGGTTCTGTGTTGCCCGCCAGCAAGATGATCTCGGACTCATAGGCCGAATAGTAGTAGGGCGTCAGCGCCTCGAACTCAGCCGCACAGGTATCCACCGTTTTGTAAACAGGGATGACATTGAGAGACTTGCGATAGGCGCGCACCTCGTCTTCGGTGGTTTTGGTCGCGTAGGCAATTTGGCGATCGCTAAAGCCCTGCTGCTTGATCCGCAGCAGGCGCGCGGCATCCATCTGGGTTAAGGGAGTCCGCTTTAGCTGCTTTTCGGTTTCGAGCAGATCGTGCAGCTTGTCGAGAAACCACGGATCAATATTGGTTAGTTCATAGATTTCTTCGACCGACATGCCCATGAGCATGGCGTGGCGCACGGTGAAAATTCGGTCGGGATTCGGCGTCCGCAGACCAGAGCGAATCTGCTCTAAGCTAGGCAGCTTTTCTGCCTTGTCACAGCCCCAGCCAAACCGCCCTGTTTCGAGCGATCGCAACGCCTTTTGAAACGATTCCTGAAACGTGCGCCCGATCGCCATCGCCTCGCCCACCGACTTCATCTGCGTCGTCAGGTTGGGCTGAGAGCCGGGAAACTTCTCAAAGGCAAAGCGAGGAATCTTTGTCACCACATAGTCAATCGTGGGTTCAAAGCTGGCGGGCGTCTTCTTGGTAATGTCGTTGGGAATCTCGTCTAGGGTGTAGCCCACCGCCAGCTTGGCTGCCATTTTGGCAATGGGGAAGCCGGTTGCTTTTGACGCCAGCGCCGAACTGCGCGACACCCGTGGATTCATCTCAATCACGATCATGTCGCCCGTGACGGGGTTAACTGCAAACTGAATGTTAGAGCCGCCCGTCTCTACGCCAATCTCGCGGATGATCTTGATGGAGGCATCGCGCAAGCGCTGATATTCCTTATCGGTGAGGGTTTGCGCCGGGGCCACCGTGATGGAGTCCCCCGTGTGGATGCCCATGGGATCGAGGTTTTCGATGGAGCAGATGATCACGACGTTATCCGCGAGGTCGCGCATCACTTCTAGCTCATACTCCTTCCAGCCCAGCAGCGATTTTTCGATCAAAATTTGGGAGACGGGGCTTGCATCTAAGCCAGATTGAGAAATTTCTTCGTATTCTTCTTGGTTATAGGCGATGCCGCCGCCCGTGCCGCCCATGGTATAGGCAGGGCGAATAATCAACGGATAGGACCCAATCTCTAGGGCGATCGCCCGCGCCTCCTCCATCGTTTCCGCCAGCCCTGAGGGGCAGACATCCACCCCAATCCGCGCCATCGCTTCTTTAAACAGCTTGCGATCTTCCGCCATCTCAATCGCGGGCAGCTTTGCCCCAATCAGCTCCACGCCATACCGCTCCAGTGCCCCACTCTTGGCCAAGTCCACCGCTAGGTTCAACGCGGTTTGCCCGCCCATTGTCGGCAGCAGGGCGTCGGGGCGCTCTTTGGCAATCACCTTTTCCACCATGTCAGGCGTCAGCGGCTCAATATAGGTGCGATCCGCCGTTTCGGGATCGGTCATGATGGTCGCTGGGTTGGAGTTGATTAGCACCACCTCAAAGCCCTCGTCGCGCAGGGCTTTGCACGCCTGCGTCCCGGAATAGTCAAATTCGCAGGCTTGCCCAATCACGATGGGGCCAGAGCCAATTAATAAGATTTTTTTGAGATCGTTGCGGCGGGGCATAGCGGTTTGGTGTCGTGCGATAAATCCTGATTATTTTAGATGTATTTTTGCCTCTGGCGATGTGTCCACTGCAAACTCTTGGCCTGCATCCGGCTCATTTAGCGAACCGTTTACATAAATTTAGATTCATGGCGAGTCATCCACACCTCGTCAGAGGCCTTCCAGTCCCCTTCCTACAGCCGGGTCTAGAAGGCGCAAAGGGCTGCCAGATAGCAGTCCTCTGCATTTGTTTAAACGTTGAGCAACGCTGGGGAGAAACCACCTTGAGCCTGCGCAAATGGCAGACTCAAGGCATCCTTTTGTTACCTCAGGCGCAGGCTGGGCAACCTAAGGGCAACCATGGGGATGCCATAGCGCCTTTCCCTCAGTTGCCATCCAGGGTTTTGCAAAGCTATGCAGACTAACGTTGATGAATTAAACGCCTTGCGTCAGCGCGTTGCAGAATTGGAAAGGGCGATCGCCCCGTCTGCTCCCCAGCAGCCATTTCAGTCGCTGATCCAAAAATATCAAGTGCTGCTCGCCGACAATCCCATGGCCGTGATTGAATGGGATGCGCAGTTTAAAGTGGTGGAGTGGAACCAATCCGCTGAGCGTATTTTTGGCTTTTCTCGCGACGAAGCGCTGAATCACAACATGATTGAGCGCATTATCCCCGCTCAGGCCCAGGCCCAAGTCAGCGAGGTCTTGCAAGCCCTAGCGCAGCGTGGCGGCGGCACCCACAGCATTAACGAAAACCGAACGCGCGATGGCCACATTATCAGCTGCGAATGGTTTAATACCCCCATCTTTGATGATCAAGGGCAGTTCTTGGGCGTCTATTCTCTGTGCACCGATGTCACCGAGCAGCAACGCTTGGCGGAAGAACGCAAGCAGATAATTGAGCGGGTTAAACTCATCAGCCATGTAGCACGCGAAGGGCTGTGGGAAATTGAAGTGGCCCACGGCGATGTCTCTCATCCTGGCTGCCGCTACTGGTGGTCATTTGGCTATTGCGCCACCCTCGGCTACAAAGAAGGGAGCATCAGCGCCAGCTATGAAGCCTGGTCTTCAAGCGTGCATCCTGAGGATCTCGAGTGGGTGAACGCCGCATTTTTGGCCCATGCCAATGACATCACCGGGCAGACTGCCTACGATGTGGAATACCGTATGCAGACTCAGGAGGGAGAATATCGCTGGTTTAACGATATCTGTCAGACAACTCGCGATATAAACGGGGTGCCCATTCGCATTATCGGCTGCCAGCGCGATATTACCGATGAAAAGCTGGCGTCTCTGGCGTTGCACCAGGCTAAAGCGACCTTAGAACGGCATGTCGCAGAGCGCACCAGTGAGCTAAAGCAGCAAACTCAGTTTTTGCAGAACATCTGGAACGGGGTAGACTACGGCATTTTTGTGTTAGATGTGCTGGAGCGTGGGCAGGAGTTTCGGTTTGTGGATTTCAATGCGGCGATGGACCACCTCAGCCCAGCGTCACCCACCCAAATTAAGGGACTGACGCTCGCGCAAGCGCTGTCTCCAGAGGCGGCGAAGCACTATCGTCACTACTATCAACAAGCGGTGCGGCTGGGCATCAGCGTAACCTTTGAGGAGCACTTTAGTACCCCAGAGGCCACCTTCTGGTATTCCTTGAATGTGGCGCCTCTCCACAATGATGCTGGGCAGATCGAGCAACTGGTAGTGACGCTCACGGATATTAGCGATCGCAAGCAGGCCGAGATTGAGCTCACCCTCTATAAGCAAGCTGTTGAAAGCTCTAGCGACGCCATTGGTTTTGCCAGTGCAGACGGGGTGCCCATTTTCGTTAATGCAGCCTATGTCAACTTGTTAGAGTATGAGACGCCTCAAGCCTTTATTGATGCGGGGGGAATTCCCAGTGCGTTTTCTGACCCAACGACTGCTGTACCCATTCTGCAGGCGCTGACCCAGGGTCTTACCTGGGCCGGAGAAGTCGAGCTGCGATCGCGCACCGGCACCAAAATTCCCTGTCTGCTGCGGGGCGATGCCATTAAAGATCGAAGCAACCAGATTATGGGATTGATGGTGGTCATCAGCGATATCAGCGATCGCAAACGCGCCGAGCTCCAACTTCAGCAACAGGCCACTGATCTAGAGCACGCATTACAGGAGCTGCAACATACCCAATCCCAGATGATTCAGGCCGAAAAAATGTCGTCTCTGGGCCAACTCGTGGCCGGGGTGGCGCATGAAATCAACAACCCTGTGAACTTTATTTATGGCAACCTCACCCATGCCAACGGATACACACAAGATTTGCTGGGGCTGATCAAGCTCTATCAACAGCACTATCCAGTGCCCCATCCGGCGATCGCCGACGAAACCGACGCCATAGACCTCGACTTTTTGCTGACTGACTTACCCAAGCTCTTGGCCTCGATGCGAGTGGGCGCAGAGCGCATTCAAAAAATCGTCGCGTCGCTCCGCACCTTCTCGCGGATGGATGAAGCTGAATTCAAAGGGGTGAACCTGCACGACGGCATCGACAGCACGCTGATGATTTTGCAGAACCGCATCAAACCCCGCAGCCTGCGGGTGAATGAGGTCGAGCACATGCGCCCTGAAATAGAAATTCTGCGCCATTACAGCCCGCTGCCCGAGGTGGAATGCTATGCCGGGCAGTTGAACCAAGTGTTTATGAACTTGCTGAGCAACGCGATTGATGCGATCGATGAGGCTTTTGAGCGGGGCTATTGGGCCAAGGGCGATCGCCCTGCCCCGCCTCGCATTGAGATCTGTAGCGAACGCTACGGCACCGAGTGGGTCAACATCCGCATCACCAACACTGGGCCAGCCATTCCCGACGCAGTGCGGGCACGGTTATTTGACCCATTCTTTACCACCAAGCCCATCGGCAAGGGCACGGGCATGGGGCTTTCGATTAGCTATCAGATTGTGATGGAGCGCCACCACGGCAAGCTGTATTGCGCACCTACCGAATCAGGCGCTGAGTTTGTGATTCAAATTCCTGTTCAGCAGGCGATCGCCTCCCTTAGCGCGCGCTAGGGCGTGTCATCCATTCTGGCTGAAATCCTGATTCCATCAGCGTTGCCACGCCCAACCCAAAACCCGACCCAAAAACAGGTTAGGGGCTGTACCCGTTGAGTTCTGAGTCATCAGCGGCTGATTGATGACAGCCCCTAGCGCAGCGGAAAACGCAGGCGAGGCTCTGGCGTATACAGATCAAAATCAGGGCGAATGTCAGGCAGGGTCAGCGGCGTGGGTGACGCGGTCGGCCCTTCCGTAGCCCGTTGGTTGATTTCCTCAGAAATCTCTGCTAGATCGACCGTGCTGCCGCCACCGCCACCCTCCTCAGGAAAGAGCCGCTGATAATCATCAAACCCACCCCGCGACTCCGGCGAACCCTGCAACGAAGGCGACAGAGAGTCTGCATCGGTCGCATTCTGAGTGTGACCGGGCTGTGCCAGCAGTATGCCTAGCCCAGCCGTCATAACCATTACCATCATTCGCTGCGATCGCCACTGTTGCGTGTTCATGGGTCTTGCTCCGTTTAATGTATTGAACTAAATCAAACCGGACAAACCAAACTGAAGCTGATCTTGGCTCTCTATCTAAATCCAAAGGCTGCGACTTAAGGAGTCTGAACGGCACGATCTAAAAATGGCACTATCTAAGCAGAATACGCAGGCGAATTCTGGATAGACGCAATAGACACACCGTCATACTTTTAAGTTAGTCATATGTTTACGTTAAAAGAAACTGCTGAACCCTGCCAGTCGTCTGTCCTCACATTTACAGAGGTGAGACGCCAGCACAGACGCCAGCACAACGGTCAAAGCCGCTGCTTGCAAGAGCCACAGCCTGATGGAGTTGCCTAAGGCAGAAAATCCCGTGTTGCATTTTTTTGCGTAAGTCGCGCGCGATAGAGTGATATGTCATAAAGACAGTGAAGTGATGCCCCCAACTTGCCATGCGCGTTTTGTTTTTGCACAATAACTTTCCGGCTCAGTTTCGCGAACTGGCAGCGGCGCTCGCCAAAGATCCTAAAAACCAGGTGGTCTATGGCACCAAGCACACTGACCCCGTGCAAATTGCTGGCGTTAGCAAGGTGAACTATGCCCCTAGCCGTGAGCCCCATGCAGAGATTCATCACTACATCCGCAATTACGAAAGTGCGGTGCTGCACGGGCAGGGGGTGGTGCGAATGGGGTTGCAGCTTAGGGATGCGGGGTTTGTGCCCGAGGTGGTGTGCAGTCATTCGGGCTGGGGCAATGGCATGTTCATCAAAGATGTCTTTCCTGAGGCCAAGCTGCTGTCGTATTTTGAATGGTTTAACCACGCCACGGGAACCGATGCGGATTTTGATCCGGCCTATCCCCTCACGGCGGATGATCGGTTGCGGATTCGGGCTAGCAATGCGCCCATGCTGGTCGATCTCTACAGCAGCGATCGGGGCATCTCGCCGACCTACTGGCAGCGATCGCAGTTTCCGCCCGAGTTCCACAACAAAATAGACGTGATGCATGACGGCATCAATACCACCTACTTCCATCCCGAACCCGGCGCAAAGCTGGTGCTGCCAAACTACAACCTTGATCTATCGGATGTGGATGAGGTGGTGACCTATGTCGCTCGGGGAATGGATGCCTATCGCGGTTTTCCTCAATTTATTGAGGCGATCGCTCATCTCACCGAGCGCCGCCCCAACTGCCATGTGGTTATTGTGGCGGGCGATCGCATTGCTTATGGCCCCAATCCCCCCAAGGGCAACAGCTTCAAAGACATCATGCTAGAAAAGTTTTCGCTAGATCTGAACCGGGTTCACTTTGCCGGAACCATGCCCTACGGCGATTACAAGCAAGTGCTGCGCGCCTCCAAAGTCCACGTCTACCTCACTCGCCCCTTTGTGCTGTCGTGGTCGCTGATGGAGGCGCTCTCGTCGGGCTGCCTGGTGGTCGCCTCCGATACGCCCCCCGTGCGTGAAGTGATCGAGGATGGCGTTAACGGGCTGCTGGTTGACTTCTTCTCGCCCAAAAAAATCGCCGACCGCATCGAAGAAGCACTCACCCACCCAGAGGAAATGCAAGCTCTGCGCCAGCGCGCCCGCCAAACCATTGTGGATCGCTACGACCTAGTGACACTGTTGCCCCAGCAGATTCAGCTTCTTAAGGAATTGGCAGGCATCGCGCCCACCACAGCCACAAAAAATGTGGCCAAAGCCTCTAAAAGCAAGGGGTTTGGCTGATATCATGCCAGTTCGGCAACTGCATAAAACCGTTCTGCCTGCGACGCGGGCAGAACGGTTTAGCGGTGTTTCTGTCTAGCGCTGAGGGGCTGAACCAGTTCGATCGAACTCATGTCGCACCTGTCGCATTAGAGAGCTGGGAGAGCCAATGTTTTGAAAACCGGACGCTGCAAAGGTTTCCAGCACCCCATAGGGCGCGCGGCGTGGGGCTGACGCAGCGCAGATTACGACGTGACCAAATCCGCTGGGAGCCGTTGAAAGGCGAGGCGCTCGTTTTGCACATCGACGTAGATGGTATCGCCTTCGGCAAACTCACTTCGGAGGATAGATTTGGCGATCGCCGTTTCTAATTCGCGCTGAATGGCGCGCTTCAGCGGGCGTGCCCCATACACCGGGTCATAGCCCACCTCTGCCAAGAAGTCGAGTGCCGCATCTGACAGCTTTAGCGTCATCTTGCGATCGCTCAGCCGCTGCCCCACTCGCACCACCTGCAGCCGCACAATCTCCCGCAATTCGCTCTTTTGCAGCCCGTGGAAGATGATGAACTCATCCACCCGATTCAAAAACTCAGGGCGGAAGTGAGTGCGCATGGCATCCATCACACGCCCCCGCATCTCTTCATACTGAGCTTCTTCTCCCACCACATCCAGAATGTATTGCGAACCAATGTTGCTGGTCATGATAATGATGGTGTTTTTGAAATCTACCGTGCGCCCCTGGGCGTCGGTCACCCGACCATCATCCAAAATTTGCAGAAACACGTTGAACACATCGGGATGAGCCTTCTCGATTTCGTCGAATAGCACCACGGAGTAGGGGCGACGGCGGATGGCCTCGGTGAGCTGCCCGCCTTCTTCGTAGCCCACATAGCCCGGAGGCGCACCCACTAACCGCGAGACGGCGTGCTTCTCCATATATTCCGACATGTCGACCCGCACCATGGCCTCTTCGGTGTCGAACAGGTAGGCCGCCAGCGCCTTTGCCAACTCTGTTTTTCCGACCCCGGTGGGGCCAAGAAAGATGAAGCTGGCGATGGGGCGATTGGGGTCAGACATGCCAGCGCGCGATCGCAAGATTGAATCCGCGACTGCCGTCACCGCTTCGTTTTGGCCGATCACCCGCTCATGCAGCACATCGTCTAGGTTGAGCAGCTTTTGCATTTCCGACTCCACCAGCTTGATCACCGGAATGCCCGTCCATTTTGAGATGATCTCAGCAATATCTGCCTCGGTCACCTCTTCTCGCAGCAGCAGCCTGCCGCTCGACTGGGTTTGGGAAAGGCGAACTTCGGCCTCCTCCAATCGTTTTTGGAGTTGGTTGAGCTTGCCATATTTCAGTTCGGCCGCGCGGTTAAGGTCATAGCTGCGCTCAGCCTGTTCAATCTCGATCGTGACTTGATCGATTTCTTCTTTCAGTGCTTTGCGCTCGTCGAGCAGTTCTTTTTCGGCCTGCCACTGCGCATTGAGTGCGGTCTGGGTTTCTTTGAGATCGGCCAATTCGCGATCGAGTTTATCGAGGCGATCGCGCGAGGCCATATCGGTTTCCTTTTGCAGCGACAGTCGCTCCATCTCGATTTGCAGAATTTTGCGATCCACCTCATCCAGCTCTTCGGGCTTAGAGGTGACTTCCATCTTCAGCTTGGCAGCGGCTTCATCCACCAAATCAATGGCTTTGTCAGGCAAGAAGCGATCGCTAATGTAGCGATTTGACAGCATGGCCGCCGCCACCAGAGAGTTGTCCGCAATCTTGACGTTATGGTGGGTTTCGTAGCGATCCTTCAGTCCCCGCAAAATGGACACAGTATCTTCGACCGAGGGCTGATCCACATACACCTGCTGGAAGCGCCGCTCTAGCGCCGCATCCTTCTCGATGTATTTGCGATACTCATCCAGCGTCGTTGCGCCAATGCAGCGCAGTTCGCCCCGCGCCAGCATCGGCTTGAGCAGGTTGCCTGCATCCATCGACCCCTGACTGGCCCCGGCCCCAACCACGGTGTGAATCTCGTCAATAAAGAGAATGATGGTGCCGTTGGATTCGGTCACTTCCTTTAGCACGGCTTTCAGCCGCTCTTCAAACTCACCGCGATACTTAGCACCGGCAATCAGCGCCCCCATATCTAGCGCAATCAGCTTGCGATCTTTAAGGGATTCGGGCACATCGCCTTTGACGATGCGCTGAGCCAGCCCTTCGGCGATCGCCGTTTTGCCTACACCGGGTTCCCCAATCAGCACCGGATTATTCTTGGTGCGCCGCGAGAGAATTTGGATAGTGCGGCGAATCTCGTCATCGCGCCCGATCACCGGGTCCAGTTTGCCCAAGCGGGCCATTGCGGTGAGGTCGCGGCCATATTTCTCTAAGGCTTCGTACTTGCCTTCAGGATTTTGATCCGTCACTGTTTGATTGCCGCGCACTTGCTTCACCACCCGCTTTAGCGTGTCTTCGTCGAGCTTCAGTTCTTTGAAAAGTCCCTTGCCGAACCGATCATCTCTGGTATAAGCCAGCAGCAAATGTTCGATAGAAATATAGTCATCGCGGAACTCTTTGCGAAACTCATCTGCCCGATCAAGCAGCGTATCCAGGGCGCGTCCTAGATACACAGTGTTGCCGCTGCCAGAGACTTTGGGCTGCCGCGCGATGGCGGCTTCGGTATACTCGCGCACTCGGGGCACGTTCACCTCTGCTCGGTTAAAGATGCTAATCACCAACCCATCGTCTTGGTCAAGCAGCGATCGCATCAGGTGTTCGGGTTCAATCTGCTGATGCTGGGCTTGCTTAGCCATGTCAGGGGTGCGGGCGATCGCCTCCCAGGCTTTTTCGGTAAATTGATTTGGGTTATTGGGTTGCATTGCCGTAGAACTGTAGAGGTAATTCTGGAATGATTTCGATTTAAGGTTGACTGAATAGGAACCGCTATAGGACTGAGTTAAGATGACCGAATCTTAGCGTTGCGCTTAGATTCATCTGTATTTCGTCTGTCCTTATTCTAGAGACGATGCGGGTCGAGCGGAGGTCGGTGTTTTCGCCTTCTAGCGGAGAGATGCCCGCCCCAAGTCGCGACTCTGCCCCTTCACAGTACCGATCGCAGCCTACCAATTGCAGCCGATGCAACCTCACGATCGCAGCGCCATAGCTGTAGATTCCACCTGCAATAACTCCCAAATGCGATGGAGCACCTAGTCGGTAACGCCCTCCCCAAAATCTCTTCAGCGTTCGCTCGGCAGAAAGTACTGGGTCGTGTGAGTGGCGAGCAGGGCTTCTATCGCGTCTTGACTCAATGGTCTAGAAAATAAATAGCCTTGACCCAACTTATAGCCCAAGCGGCACAGTCGATCTAGTTGTTGCGGGGTTTCAATGCCTTCGGCGATCGCACTCAGTTCTAGCTGATTGCTCAGAGCCATAATGGTTTCAACAATCTGATGGTTGCGTTGGCCCGTTTGAATTTGGTTCACAAATTCGCGATCAACTTTTAGATTATCAACGGGTAGCCGATGCAGATAATTCAACGATGAATACCCCGTCCCAAAATCGTCAATGCTGATCTGAATATCCCGTTCCTTTAACTGCCTCAGCGTTTGGATTGTAGATTCAACATCCTCAATCAACATACTTTCAGTAATTTCTAACGTCAGGCAATGCCCAGGCAATCCAGTTTGAGTGAGGATTCGATCTACTTCTTCAAGCAGATCAGTACGTTGCAGGTCTTGTGCCGAGAGGTTTACACTCACCCTCACAGCAGACAGAGTTGGAAAGTTAGTCCGCCATGCAGCCAGTTGACGGCACGCTGTCCGAAGTGCCCAGTAATCTAACTTTGTAATCAGCCCTGTTTCTTCTGCGATCGCAATAAAAACGGCTGGAGCCTTTAACCCTTGCGTGGGATGCTGCCAGCGGATCAAGGCTTCAAACCCCACCAACAGCCCCGTGCTCAGGGCGACAATGGGCTGATAGTGCAACACAAATTCCTGATGTTTAATGGCGTGACGCAGGTCATTTTCTAGGTGGAGGCGATGCAGTGCTTGCGTGTGCATCTCAGCATCAAAGATTTCGTATCGGGCTTTGCCCTTTTGCTTGGCGCGATACATGGCAATATCTGCATCCCGCAACAGATGAGACGCTTGAGTATAGTCTGACGTGCCCAACACGATGCCGATACTCGCTGTTGTATACACGTCTCGACCTTCGATCATACGGGGAGCTTGCAATGCCTCAAGCAGCCGTTCTGCAGCCCGAACAGCTTCTTGAATATCCTCCACATCTTCAAGCAAAATCACAAATTCATCGCCGCCCAAACGAGCCACCACATCCAGGTTGCGGAGCGTGGCTTTGAGCGTTTGGGCGATCGCAATCAAGAGTTGATCCCCAGCTAAATGCCCCAAACTATCGTTGATGACTTTAAATCGATCGAGGTCAAGAAATAAGACTGAAAATCGATAGCGGCTAGAGCGCTGAACCCGATTCATCGCTAATTCCAATCGCTCCATCAACAAATGGCGATTGGGCAACCCTGTCAGTGCGTCATGCAGCGCATCGTGCTTTAGCTGATGTTGTGCCTTAACCCGCTCAGTCACATCTCGAGAGGTCGTTTGCAGACGCATCGGTTGACCTGCCGCATCCACGATCGGCTTAGTCAAGGTTTCAAACCAGAGATAGCGCCCCGACTTATGGCGGATGCGATAGGTGACTGGCATGGGTTTGCCGCTAATCGCCGCTAGATGTGATTCCTGCTGAATGCGATCGCAATCGTCAGGATGAAAGAAGCGATAGGCATTTTGTCCGAGCATTTCATCGTACCGATACCCCAGCAGCGGTTCACACGATGGGCTGACATAGAGATAATGCCCTTCCAAATCATGCAGACAAATCAGATCGTTGCTATTTTCAGCTAGCAAGCGATAGCGCGTTTCGCTGGCGCGCACCGCATCTTCAGCCTGCTTGCGATCGCTCAGGTCAATATCCACACAATAGATTTCTTGCTCACCCGCCGTATTCACCAGCATGATGTGGCTAGAATACACCGCCACTCTAGAGCCACCCTTTCGCATGAGACTCAATTCATCTGCAGGGATAGCTTGCCCTTCTGTGATCCAGCGCTGCACGCCCGCAACCACCTCCTCTCGCATCTCAGGCGGAATAATGAGATCTTCCAGCGTTTGACCCAGCGCCTCGGATTTGGTGTAGCCATACAGCCGCTCACTCACCTGGTTCCAATAAATTACCCGACGTTGAGTGTTATAGCCTTGAACTGCAATATTGGGGGTTTCTTCAAACAGGCTCCGAAACCGCTGTTCACTCTGCTTCAAGGCCGCTTCGGCCTGTTTGCGTTCAGCTTCGGCCTGCTTGCGATCGCTCACATCCAAGACCAGCGTATCCCAGATCACGTCGCCATTCGGCTGCAGAGTCGGACTTCCTGCCGCTTCTAGCCATTTTTTCTGCCCAGATGGCGTTGTGATCCGCCATGCATGAAGCCAAGGCATCAGCGTTTGGGCCGACTCGAGCACCGAAGCCTGCATTGCAGGCACATCCTCTGGATGAACCATCTGCCAAAGCACAGACACATCCGCAAGCACCTCTTGAGCCCCAACTTCCCAAAGTCGATAACACCCCGAACTCATATAGAGCAACGAGTCAGTTCCATCCGGGCGCAGCAAATAGCGAAAAATGGCACCCGGCACATTCGCCGCCATGTGATGAAATCGAGCCTTACTGTCTCGCAGGGCAATTTCGACCTGACGGCGTTCTGCGAGGTCAAGCTGGGCCTGTTGATAAAGCTTGGCTTGTTGAATGGCGACTTCTAATTGCGTTGCAACGGCCTGCGCCAGTTCAACTTGGTCATCGTGCCAGATCGAAAATTGCTCTCGCACGAGTAGCGTAAATGCGCCCCACAGCTTGCCGTCAACTGTTAATGGAATCAGCAACCACGCTCCAGGAATCGTTTGGGCGACGGCTTGATTAATCACATCTTGCAAAATCGATGTATCTTCGATACGAACCGATTTAAGCTGCTTCAGCTGAGTCGCAAAGGGGTTCGCCGCATCCGCAATCTCGAAGCCAATCAGGGTGGGGTGATTGGCTTCACTCGGAGATTCTTCAGCCTGAGATTCGGCCTGAGATTCGGCCTGAGATTCAGCCACATACCGCCACACGCCCAGGTTGGGCAGATATTGCACCACGTAGCAGTTCACAGACCCGAGAAGTTGCACAGTTTCTGCCGTGGCCGTCGCAAAAATAGTGTCTAGATCGAGCGAGTTATGGATGGCCTGAAAGACCCGATTGAGCGCTTGCTCGCGCAGAATTTTCTGCTTTAATTCCGTGATGTCTCGCCCCACTGACTGAATTTCGATCAGCTGCGACCCATCAAAAATACCCAAGTTGACCCACTGCGTCCAGCCCACTTGGTTGTTCGCACGGTAGTCTTGATTGATGTTTTCAAAAATTGGGGCATTGGGGGTGAGGGCTGCAATCTTGCGATGAATCGCCTTGACTTCGTCTGGTGGAACGAAACTGCACCACTGCATTCCCAATACGTCGGCCAATTCGCGACCGAGCGCTCGACATAGGGCCTGGTTGGCAAACGTAATGGTGGTATCTGGGAGCGATCGCAAGATTAAGTCTGTCTGCGCCTGAATCACCTGACGGTAGCGTTGCTCACTTTTGAGCAGCGTGTTTTCTACCGTCTGCCGTTCTAACTCACGGCGCTTGCCCTCAGCTTCAACTCGCTTTCTGTCACTGATATCCTGAAATGCTGTGATTGCGTAGGCCACCTGACCCTGATCATCAAAAATTGGCGTGGCCCAGACCTCTAGCGGCATCACCCAGTCACCGTGGCGCAGTTCTAAATCATCCGCCCAGGTGGCTTCCCCTGCTAACGCGCGCACACCCGGTAATGCGTCTATGGGATACAGCTGCTGAGTCCCTTCTTGATAAATCAGAAAGAACTCAGAGAATTGCTGAACGGTGAGATGGGGCGGGGGCTCAAGGCCAAGGAGCGATCGCCCCGTTTGGTTGAAGTAGGTGAGCTGCCCGGCTGCATTGTGTACCGCAATCCCAATCGGGGTAGCATCCAGAAACTGACCCAGATGACGCTCAGTTTCCGATCGTGTTGCGCCTGCAATGAGAGACTCCACCAATCGCTGAATAGGCTCTGGTGTATTTTGCCAATCCTCTGGGTCGATCTGTTCACGAGAAAAGAGTGGCTGTTTTGCCATAACCGCAGCAGTTGCAATGGAATTGCGTGTTGAATTAATGATGCGTAATTCGGACGTGAATTCGAGGAAAAGTTGAATCTGAGGAAGGATTGTGAGAAACGATGCTGTCTTAATTCCCGAAGAATCTGATTTAAGGGTGTTATTTAACAGTATGCCCACGTTACTGAAAGGACGCTTGGAATGGATTTACAGGACGACGGCAAGTGACTCCTTTAAGCGTCTAAGCCTTTAGAGGCTCTAACTCTTGCTCTAGCGCCGCGAGCCCTTTGGAAGTAACTGTGGCTATATCCCTAAGGCTCTGACTGTGGCTCTGACTGTAATGATAGCGGCCTCTCTGGTGTGAAGTATTGCTGTCAAGAGCAAAAGCTTACCCAGCTGAGCCGAGCCAAAAATGAATCAACGCGAAAACTAGATGAAAAAATATATGTGCAAATTAACGCAGCCCAAACCAAGGGCGATACACTAGCAAGACTTATACAGTTAAACGGTTTTGTATAGATGAAGCTGACGCCACACCACACCAGAGATCGCCGGTTGGGATGCTTGGCTCTGATCAATGTCTGGCTTCAAACGTGATTCACACCGTCATTCATGAGGAAATTTATAAACCTATGGCGAAACCGTCTTCCCCCAAACGCCCATCTGGCTCTGCACTGGTAGATGAATCAGCCATATCTCAAGCCGATTCTTTGCTAGAGCAATTGCCCAAAAAGCCAAAAGAGCATTGGTCACTCCGCGAAGCCATCGATCTGCTGAGAGAGCCGATTAACGCGGCTCTTGACCGAGGCTATAGCCATGATGAAATCGCAACGTTTTTAGCTGATCAAGAGATTCGCATCAGCGTGTCATCGCTCAAGCGATACCTCGCCAAAACTCGGGCAGATAGCCGCAGTCAATCCGGCCACGTCAGCGCTGGGTCTGGCACTCCAGCGGACAGCAACGCTTCCACAACCCCGCGTCGTGCAAGACGAACCAGTGCTGCCATCAAATCTAGCGATCGCTCTGCCAAAACACCCCCCAGCCCACAGCCCACAGCTCCTTCCTCAAAGACAACGCGCACGGCAATGTCCCGAGGGCGTAAGAAATCTAGCTAGATCCAGCCTCGGGTGGTGGGCTAGGTTCAGCAGGCTCATATGTTTAGGCGGATATGGGCGATCGCCCACCTCCCTATCCGCCCAGGCTCAGCCAGCGCGAACACCCGACAAAATACCCAGTTGTCAGGATGCCCGTTGAAACTGATAATGAAAACTCACGATTGGGGCGTTGGTTTTGGTGCTCGCAGGCTCACTACAGCCCCTTCAGCCCTGTCATCGTGGTGCCATTTCTCAAATTGTCAGCATTGGCTGCTGTTTATAGGCCCTCTCAACGAGAACTCTTGCATTCAAAACAAAGACCTCCCACATCCCAATTTTGAGTGCGGGTTCAGCCTTCTGTTTTGAATAGCGAGAGCGCCCTCCTAAAGAGACAATTCTCAAAGAGATGATCTAGTGAAAAGTAGCCCTGCATCAGTTCGTAGAGTTGGCTCAAAGATGGTGTGGGGGCGCAACACAGCTCGTGCCATCTTCACCTGCAAATCACCACCCGCACCCCTTAGGAGGCTCCATGACGGAACGCCCAATTATCCTTGGCATTGTTGGCGATAGCGCTGCCGGAAAAACCACACTCACTCGGGGTATTGCCCAAGTATTGGGAAGCGACGATGTAACCATCATTTGCACCGATGACTATCATCGCTACGATCGCCAGCAGCGTGCAGAAATGGGCATTTCGGCCCTAAACCCAGACTGTAACTATCTCGACATCATTCAGCAGCATCTCACGTTGCTGCGCACTGGGCAGCCCATCCTCAAACCCATCTACAACCACACCACAGGCGCATTCGACCCACCAGAGTATATAAAACCCGCCAAATTTGTGATCGTAGAAGGACTGTTAGGCTACTCTACTCGGGGCATGCGTGACAACTACGACGTCAAAGTGTACTTAGCACCACCAGAGACACTCAGAGCCTCTTGGAAGATTAACCGGGATACCCGAAAGCGGGGCTATAGTGAAGCCGAAGTTCGCGAGCAACTAAAGAAACGCGAGTCCGATTCAGAGGACTTTATTCGCCCACAGCGGCAGTGGGCAGATGTTATCGTGTCCTTCTATCCACCAGGGGAACAATCCGACCAAGACGAACTGCTGCTTAACGTACGACTCGTGCTGCGTCCCACCATTCCCCATCCAGAATTTAGCGACCTCCTTGGCCCCAAAACGGGGCAGCTAGCTTCGGCAGTACGGCTAGAGCTAGACCGAGATATGGGCAAGCCGGTAGATGTGCTCGAAGTCGATGCCCATGCCACCGCCGAACAGGTGATCGAGCTAGAGCGAATGCTCTGCAATGAAGTCCCCTACCTCGGCAAGTTTTGCAGCCTTGAAGGAAACCCCATCATCGGCAAGCTGATTGGCACAACGGGCGAAACGCTACAGAGTTACCCACTGGCGCTCACGCAGCTGCTGATTACCTATCATGTTCTGAAAGCTGCCAAGATTCATCAATAACCACAGGTAGGCAATTCTATACACCCAAGCGATGATCTGAGTCTGTGAGATCTTCATATAAAAAGGCTTCACGACTCACTCACGTGGGGAGTAAGCGGCGCATTCATAAGCTGCTACCTTGCATCATCAAATCGTGAATCATCAGAGAATTTAGATATTCAAGATTAGAAACAATGCCCTGTGGGCAACATCTTTGCGTTTAAGTTTTTGAATTAACACCGTTGGCTTGGCTGCTTCAACGTCCCCACCGCATAACTGCTGAGTGATAGGGAGGTTTCTTTGACGGAAATTGCCCTAAGCCCCCATAGCTTGTTCGCTGAACTTGCGCCATTTGGGACTAGGCTGATACTCTTGCTCAGCATTAGCGATTACTGCTGGGGGCTATGGATGCTAATGGCTATGGATGGGGTGGGGCAATGCCTTCTCTAAGCGCGTTGCCACACCCGAGGGTCAATACCCAATTTTTTGAATTGGCATAAGCGTTGGGGGATGTGATGATTGTGTCTCAGATGCAGCGGTTGCTTCGCCAAGCGCCTACGCAGGCTCAGGTGTGGCTGTGGCTAGGGTTAAGCTCGCTGGTGTCGTTGCTCTATAGCGTGCCAGTGCTGGTGACAGCGTTTAGCCATGCCTATGTGATTCAAGACGATGCGCGGCAGCATGTGTATTGGATGCGGCGGTTTCTCGACCCGACCCTTTATCCCAACGACCTGACGACCGACTACTTTGAATCGGTGGCTCCGCTGGGCTATCGAATGCTGTACTGGCTGTTTGCCCAGTTTGGGCTAGATCCAGTGGTGTTGAGCAAGCTATTGCCGCTGCTGTTGGCGCTGGGGGGCACGTTCTTTGTTTTTATGGCAGCGATGCAGGTGCTGCCGTCTCCCATCGCGGGCTTTGCGGCGGCGGTGCTTGCCAATCAGGGCTTTTGGATTCGCGATGACGTAGTTTCGGCAACTCCTGTCGCGTTTGTCTATGTGCTGTTGCCCGCATTTTTGTACTTTTTGATGCGGCGATCGCTCTATCCCTGCATCCTAACAATGGCGCTGCAAGCGCTGTTTTATCCCCAGGTGTTTTTGGTGCAGGCGGGCATGCTGGGGCTAATGCTGGTGCAAATTCGAGGGAACCGCCTGCAGTGGGCCGATGCAAAAGAGCGGCGGTTTTGCATCATCGGGCTAGCGGTAGCGGTGCTGCTGCTGCTTCCCTACGCCCTCGTTTCGTCACCCTATGGGCCGGTCATTTCGGCGGCTGAGGCCCAGCAGATTCCAGCGATGGCGCGGGGTGGATGGTCTCGGTTCTTTGTGATGCAGACGGGAGTGCCGTGGCATCAAGATTTTTGGTATGACGAGTTTTGGGTGTGCAGCCAGCGCAGCGGCCTGTTGCCCACGGAATGGTGTGCGGCACCCCATCTCTATCCACAGGCGTGGCTGGCGGTGTTGGGGTTGCCGGTGCTGCTGTGGCAGCGGCGGTGGTTTCCCCTTGTGCAGCGAATGACGCCCGCCATCACGTCCCTCGCGCACTGCTTCGTCATTTCGTTGGGGTTATTTTTTGTGGCTCACGGGCTGCTGTTTCGGCTGCATTTGCCCAATCGCTATACCGAGCATAGCTTTCGGATACTGGCAGCGCTGGCGGCGGGGGTAGCGATCGCCCTCTTGGTTGATCGCTTCTTGCATTGGCTAGAGCGGCTGAGTTCTGCGGATGGGGTGGGGCGATCGCTCCTGTCCTATAGCAGCATTGCCGTGCTGGGGGCGCTGCTGCTGCTGCATCCCTACGGCACCGACTCGCGTGAAGAGCCGTTTCCCCATCACAACTATGTCTTTGGCCGATATCCCCGAGTCTATGAATTCTTGGCGCAGCAGCCGAAGGACACGGTGACGGCGTCGCTGTCGCCAGAGGTCAACAACTTGCCCACCTTTACCCAACGGCCTGTGTTGGTGGGCGGGCAGGGCTATATCTTGCCCTATCACCAAGGCTATTTTGCAGCGGTGAGCGATCGCCTGACGGCTGTCATCCGAGCGCAATATAGCCCTGGAATTGGCCCATTGCGGCAGGTTGTAGAGGAGTATGGCGTGGATTATTGGCTAGTCGATCGGGATTTTGAAACAGAGGGCTATTTGGAAACGGCCAGTGTATTCCGACAGTATCCAGGCGTTGCTAGCCGCGCGCAAGACAGCATCGCCGCCGGAGACCTGCCGGTGCTGCTGCGCCGGATGGAGGGCTGCACCGTCGTAGATGCTGACGCAGTCGTGCTGCTTGATGCGCCCTGCCTAGTAGAGCCGCTGGACGCGCCATGATCCACCCGCTGGTTCAAACTCAAAAGACACACCTGACCCGCTGGCTATGGGTTGGGATACTGCTGGTGATTGTGGGGATTGGGCTGCGGTTTTATCATCTCGGGCATAAAGTCTACTGGTATGACGAGGTGTATACCTCGATGCATGTCGCCAGCATGACCCGGCCAGAAATTCGAGACCGCTGGGGCGATCGCCCCTTTGCCATTGGCGAACTACAGCAGGCCCAGCGTCCTGCAGCAGGAGGTTCCCTCAGCAAAACCATCGACGGGTTGCGACGGGATGATGTGCACCCGCCGCTTTATTTTTCGATGGTTTGGGGCTGGGCGCGGTGGGTAGGCGGTTCCCCAGCGGGGGTGCGATCGCTCTCGGCGGTGCTGGGGGTGCTGGCGCTGCCGCTGATGGGCGGCGTGGCGTGGGCCCTTTGGCGATCGCCTCTCACCACGGGGATCGCCATCGGGCTGATGGCGGTGTCGCCCTATCATGTGCTCTATGCCCAAGAAGCACGCTCCTATAGCCTGTTGACGGTGCTGATGCTGGGGTCGAGTTGGCTGCTGCTGCGGGCGGCTCGGGGCAATCGCAGCGCGGACTGGGTGGGCTACAGCATCACGGTGGCGCTGGGGCTTTACGTCCACCTCTTTGCTTTTTTTGTCACGATTGGGCATGGGCTATACCTGGCGATCGCCCATCGCTGGCGGTGGGGGGCCGTCTGCAAACCGGTGCAGCGCTACCGCTGGGCGGTCGCGGCTGGCGTGGCGGCCTTTTTACCGTGGCTGCTAACCAGTCCGGGGTTTTTGCGCTCCGCAGGGTTTACGACGCGGCGCATTCCCCCCGAGGTGCTGGCGCAGCGCTGGCTGATCAATCTGGCGATGCCGTTTTTTGACGCTCAGGTGAGCGATCGCCGTCAACTCTTCGACGTGCTGGGGGATGGCGACCTGCGGCTAGGGCTCACCAGCCCGGCGCTGTGGATTTGTGGAGCCATTGCGCTGCTCTCGGTCTATGCCCCCTGGCACCTGTGGCAGCAGCACCGCGCCACACCTACAGACCGAGCCGCGTGGTGGTTTGTGCTGACGCTGATGGCCGTGACGGGGCTATTGCTGCTGCTCCCAGATTTAATCCTAGGCGGGCAACGCTCGACGATCGGGCGGTTTTTGATTCCGTGTCTGCTGGGGGTGCAGTTGGCGATCGCCCGGCTCTTTGCTCACAAGTTAGAGTCGGGTGGGGGCGGTGGGCGATCGCTCTGGTGCACCGCGCTCATCACACTGGCCGCATTGGGCATTGTGTCATGCAGCGTGAGTGCGCAAGCCTCGACGTGGTGGCACAAATATAGCAGCTACTATCAGCACGAGATGGCGGCCCTGATTCAGCAAGCTGAAACACCGCTGGTGGTGAGCAACAACCCCATTCGGCTGATGGCCCTAAGCCATACCCTGCCGTCCGAAACTGCGGCCTATCTCTACCAAGATCGCCTGCCGTTAGAGAGCCTTCCCTTCGATGCCTATCAAATCTTTGTGGTCAATCCTGATCAGGATCTTGTTCAAGCCATCGACCGACAGCCCGGCTATCGCCTTCAGCCTGTGCTAGAGCAGGGTTTTCTGTGGCAGCTTGTGCGGGCTTAAGTGACGCCTGCTCTAGGGGCTGTTATCAATTAACCGCTGATTGCCCCAGAATCAGCGGTTACAGCCTCTAGCCTGTGTTTGGGTCGGGCGTGGCAACGCAGATGGAATCAGGATTTTAGCCAGACTTGATGGCACGCCTTAGGGGCTGTCATCAATTAGCCTCTGATATCCCAGAAATCAATAGTCACAGCCCCTAGCCTGGTTTTTGGGTCGGGCGTGGCAACGCTCATAGCAGAAGACGTTTGGTTGGACTTGATGACACGCCCTAGGGCTTATTCGCCAAATTGTTTGCCAAGCTAAACGCGCGAAAATGTTGAGCCTGTTGCTCAATGCGAGTCGCCAAGCGATCGCACACCAAATTGCACAATTCAAAAATCAGCTCATCGGCCACTCGATAATAGGCCGAGGTGCCCTCCGTGCGGCGTTGAAGAATCCCGGCTTGCAGCATCACCTTGAGATGCTTCGACACATTGGCCTGGCTGGTTGAGGTGGCTTCTACCAAGTCTTGGACGCACTTTTCCCCATCGCGCAGCACGTTGAGCAATCGCAGACGGGTGGGTTCGCTCAGCACGCCAAAGTACTCCGCAACCTGCTGAATAACTTCTAGGGGAACAGACTCTGTAGCGGTCATCGTGATTCAGTCCCAAAAAATGGCAGTATCAGATCCCTAGATAGTATCAGTCAAGTCGTTAGTAGAGATAGAGTAGTGAACTTATTTGCCCACAGGTTGCTCACAGAATAAAAACATAATAAAAAAAGCGACCCAAACAAACGCCTAGGTCACTTGTAGTTCAAGCACTCATCGAAACATACCTGGTTTAACTTGATAGCGCGCTAATCGTCAACGAAATAACACATCAGTTCAGTAAAGAATCATGGACTCAATCTCAGAAAGGGGCGATCGCCCCTGCTCTTCTGGCTTAGGGCGATCGCCCCTTTTTGGCATCACGTGCCCTCAGTATCACAGCCTGTAACGTTCATCCCGAATTTTCCCTCTCTTCTAGTGCCTCTCTGCCGCATCCCAAAGTTCACGTTTTGTAAGAACTTGGGGCTTAGCACCCGTTGCTCTAGAACTGCTTGATACCCTTGAGGCATAGGATGGGCATTGCAGGAGAACGGGCATGGACAACGCGGATCGGGCGGCATGGTTGCAGCAGCATACCGAGTTAGGAGAGATGCTGGGAGACCAAGCAGCGGAGGCTCTGGGGGCGATCGCCGCCGAAATCCAGATCGAAACAGTGCCCGAAAACCGCCGCCTAGCCCTAGAAGATACCCCCCCACCTGCCTTCTACATTCTCAAATCAGGCCGCATTGAGAGCTATCGCACCCGCCCTAATAGCGCTGCCGATGTGCTGAGCCTGCTGCCGGGGTCATTACTCTATTTCAAAGACGTGCTGCTCGATCGTCATGCAGAGCGCACTGCCGTCACCCTCTGCGAGAGTGAGCTGTGGACGGTGCCGCGCGATCGCCTGCTAGAGTTGGCCGATCGCTACCCCGCCCTAGGGCGCAGCGTGTCGCAGCAACTGGCAGACGAACTGAGCGATGTCACCGCTCAACTCGCTTTTGAGCAAGAGCGCCAAACTGCGCTGCGGCCTTACTTAGTCGCGCGCGTGAGACGGGGGATCGTCGGCAGCAGTCGCTATGCCGTGCGGCTGCGGCAGGCGATTAAAAAAGCATCCCAAGATCGCCAGCCGGTGATGATTTTTGGAGAGCCGGGATTGGGCAAAGACAATGCCGCAGCGCTGATTCACTTTGGCGGGGGCGATCGCAAACAGCCCATGATCAAGCTCAACGGCGACATGCTCCAGCCCAACGGCAGCGACCTGTTTGGGCGCGTTGGCGGCAAGCCAGGGCTGCTGAACTGGCTGGGCACCGGCACCCTGCTGTTGAACAATGCAGAAGACATTCCCGCCGCCCTCAAGCCTAAGCTATTGCACCTGATCGACACGGGGGAATATAGCCCCATCGCCCGCGAGGGAGAGCCGCCGCCAGAGGCCCGCACCAGCGAGGCCCGCATTATTCTGACCACAGAGCGCACCCTGCCCGACTACGAGCGGCAGTGCAAATCAGGGCATGTGATCAAAGTGCCGCCGCTGCGGGTGCGAAAGGGCGACATCGACACCCAGGCAAACTACTACATCAACCTCTACTGCAAAGGCAAAGGCATCACGCGCCCCCAGCTCACCCCCGAGGCCCTGCGGCGGCTGCAAAGCTACGACTTTCCTGGCAATCTCTCAGAGTTAGAAAGTCTTGTAGAACGGGCCATCATTCAGTCCAACGGCTCGCCTGATTTGACCGAAGAGGTGTTTTGGTCCAGCGGGTCTAGCAAAAATCGGCGGTTTCGGTTCAATGTGCTGAATGGCTATCCCTGGCTGCGGCGATTCTTGCGCAGCCCCTGGTGGCCCGACCGCATCAACTATGGGCTGGTGCTCGGGGGCTTTGCGGTTGTGGTAGCGGTGCTGATGCTGGGGCCTCAAAGCCGCGATCGCAACATTGCCCTGAATCTGTTTTGGGCCTGGTGGTGGCCGCTGGGGCTAGCCGTGTATTTATTTTTAGGACGCATCTGGTGCGCCGTGTGCCCCTTTATGATCTATGGCGAACTGGCGCAGCGGCTTTCGCTGAAGGTGTGGCCGCGTCAGCTCTTGCCCTGGCCCCGTCGAGAAGCAGAGCAGATCGGCGGCTGGTTTTTGTTTGGCTTATTCACCCTAATTTTGCTCTGGGAAGAGGTGTGGAATCTGGAGAACACCGCCTACCTCTCGGGCTGCCTGTTGCTGCTGATCACCGCTGGAGCAGTCATCTTCTCGCTGCTGTTTGAGCGACGATTTTGGTGCCGCTATCTCTGCCCGATCGGTGGCATGAATGGCCTATTCGCCAAGCTGTCGATGCTAGAGCTGCGGGCGCAGCAGGGCATTTGTTCCGCGAGCTGCACCACCTACCAGTGCTATAAGGGCGGGCCAGAAAAAGGCGAAGGGCAGGAGACAAACGGCTGTCCGATTTATTCCCATCCAGCGCAGCTACAAGACAATCGCGACTGCGTGCTCTGCATGACCTGCCTCAAAGCCTGCCCCCATCGATCGGTCGAGCTCAACCTTCGCCCCCCTGGCATTGAACTCTGGACGACTCACAAACCGACCGCAGCCGAGGTGTGCCTTCTGTTTTTGCTGTGGGGAGCAGTGGTGCTGCATCGCCTGCCAGAGGTGCTAGCCCAGGGTGGATGGGGCACGGTGGCAGGGCTTGATCCCGATGCGGCTCATCGTGCCATGGTGGCAGCACTGGGGAATAGCGGCTGGCATCTGGGTTTGGGGGCGATCGCCCTGCTTATTCCCGGGGCGATCGCCCTGCTTGCCCATGCAGTGCTCCGCCTTGTTTCTCCGCGACCTCGGCGGCTGGTGGAGCTAGCCTATGGCTATCTGCCCATCGTGCTCACCTGCAACTTGGCCCACTACCTGCGGTTGGGGCTGACCGAGATGGGGCGGGTGGTGCCTGTCTCTCTGGCGACCGTGGGCATGAGCGGGGGCGAGACGCTGGTGGCGATCGCACATCCTGCCGTCATCGCCTTTTTGCAAGGCGTGTTGATTGTGCTGGGTGTGGGGCTCAGCGTGGTTCTCACCCAAAAAATTGCTCGGCAACCCTTTTTGCATCTGCTACCGCAGCATATAGCCACGCTGGGGCTAGCCGTGTGGATTTGGCAATTGGTGGTGGGTGTGTAAAGCTGTCGTCCCGCTCCTTTACTCTGACCCAGTTGCCATCACCCTCGATTTATAGATTGGTCAATAAATCTATTAGATACATCTATTCACACCCTGACCCTTGCCGATTGGACTATCCCATGAAAATTCTGGTGATGAATGCGGGCTCTAGCAGCCAAAAGAGTTGTCTCTATGACCTGCCAGCGGATGCGTTGCCAGCGGCAGCACCGGCACCGCTGTGGAGGGGATCGGTGGACTGGACGGCGCAGGCAGACGCTGCCGAGATCGCTGTGTCCACCCGTCACGGGGCATCGCTGCAAGAGTCTGTCCCCGGCGAGCCGCGCTCGGATGCGGTAGAGCGGTTGCTCAAAACCCTGTGGATGGGAGAAACCGCAGTGATAGCAAAGCCTGCTGAAATTGAGATAGTCGGGCATCGCGTGGTGCATGGCGGCACCGAGTATCGCGACAGCGTGCGAGTCACGGAGGACGTAAAGGGGGCGATCGCCCGCCTCTCCATGTTTGCCCCCATCCACAATCCCGCCAATTTGCAGGGCATTGAGGCCATTGAGCAAGCATTGGGCAATGTGCCCCAAGTTGCCGTGTTTGACACAGCCTTTCACGCAACACTGCCCCAAGCCGCTACCGTCTATCCCATCCCCTATGAATGGTATGAAAAGGGCGTGCAGCGCTACGGCTTCCACGGCATTAGCCACCGCTACTGCGCCCAGCGGGCGGCGCAACTGCTGGGGCGTGCTCCCCAGTCGCTGCGGCTAATCATCTGTCATTTGGGCAATGGCGCGTCCCTCTCTGCGGTAAAGGGCGGAGAATGCGTCAACACAACCATGGGATTTACCCCGCTCGAAGGGCTGATGATGGGCACCCGCTCGGGCTCCATTGATCCCAGCATTTTGATTCACCTGATGCGCCAGCATGGGCAGTCTGCCGATGACCTCGATCGGCTGCTTAACAAAGAATCGGGGATGGCAGGACTCTCGGGAGTGTCTGCCGATATGCGCCAGATCGATCGGGCGATCGCCCAGGGCAATGACCGTGCCCAGCTCGCCTTAGAGGTCTACCTATACCGCTTGCGGTTCCACATTGGGGCCATGCTGCCCAGCCTGGGCGGGTTAGATGCGCTCGTCTTCACAGCGGGAATCGGGGAAAACGCACCGGCTCTGCGCGCGTCAGCCTGTCAGGGGTTTGAGTTTTTAGGACTAGCGGTGGATGCGGTCAAGAATGTGCGATCGCCCCACGACATTGACATTGCCACGTCGGACTCCGCTGTGCGAATTTTGGCAATTCATACTCAAGAAGATTGGGCGATCGCCCAGGATTGCTGGCATCTGGCCCACAGTTGACCCCAGTTAAGCAGATGATTCGGATGAATGAGAATTCGATAGCGCCATTGCAGCCCTGCGTTGCGGGGCTGCAATGGCGGAAACTCGTGCCATTAAACTGACGCTCGGATGAAGATTTAATATAGGCCCAAGCCGTCATGCTTTTCGCCAGAGAAATCTGTGAATATAGTGAAATGCAAACAAAGGCTGCCGCTGCGTCTAAACGCTCTGATCCCAAAGCCATCGCGATGAAAGCGCCGATTTAATTTTTATTGTGATGAAACCCTGATTGTGCAGCAGTTTCACCACAATAATGGCACAGCTTAATCCAACGGTTACGCTAGTCGCAATAGAACTCACTTGATAGACTAAATCCCTCATAAACCAGGGCGTTTGGCCTTTTACCCTGCCCCCGGCTTCCTCATTGTGATGAGCGCTGCTGCGGCTTTCGTGAGTCAGTTGCAAGCACTATCTTCAAATAACGCGCATCATAAGTGAGGAGCACCCCTTAATCGAACCAGGTCAGTCAGCGAATGAGCGGCGATCGCCCGTTTACGTGACTTGCCGATTTTGGCTTGCTGCCGCTACGTTACAGGTCTCTGTCTACCCTGTTGGCTGAGTGTTTATGAACCCCCCAATCCCACTTCCGTCGCATATTCATTACGAACTGCTGCTCCAGCTACTTGAGCGGCAAACAACCTTTGCAGTAGCGTCCCATCCTCAGCAGCGAGAGCTGGTGCATGAGCTAATCATTACCCTGCGAAAGGCGCTGTCGCAGCAGAAACATCTGGAGCAAAGTTGCGATCGCGCCCGCATTCCCATTGACTATCGCTGGGCACTGAATAACAGCAGTGATCCCAATGGCAGCGACCTTAATGGCGATGCCAAACCTAGCCCCGACGCGATCCCTGAGGTGATTTCTGATACGTCTAGCCTCTAGCGAGGTTCCGTAGCATTCATCTCCCCGCCTGGGGAATACATCCTGTAGACTGAACAAAAGCAGCAACGCGGGAGGCTCTGTGTGTCTCATCTGGAACCGACCCCTGTATTTTCGACGATGCCGCCTGGGGAAACAGACGGTAGCCGTGAGCATAGCAGCCCGCTGGTGCCGCATTCGGCCTCAGATGAGGGCGCTTCGCTAGCAACCGAAGTTGAGCTGCTGCGCAGCCAAGATCGCCATCGCACAACGCGCATTCACCACTTAGAGCAAGCGCTCGATCAAGCCCTCTCTTGCCTAGAAGAAATGCGCCTAAAAGTGCAAGAGCAGGGGATGCTGGAGTCACAGCTGGCGGCGACTGAGAAATTTGCCTGCGTGCAACAGCAGGCGATCGCCCGTCTGCGCTTGCGGATCAAGCAGCAGCAGCAGGTAATCGACGCCCATTTGATCGAAGTGCGCGATCGCAGCCGTTCCTTGATGCAGCACACGCTGCACCCCGATACCCGCCCCCATCCATCGCTCAACTCACCCGGCCCTGGTGCGTTTCACCTCGACAGCCAAGTTCAAGCGCTGCAAGCGGCGCTCACGGCAAATCAACACCGCATGACCGAGCTAGAGCAAGAGGCCCAGCAGGCCCAAGAGCTTGCCAGTCGGCTGCAAGGGCTGCTCGAAACCGCACAGCAGCAGGTGCAGAACCTCTCCATTGCCCTCAGCCTTAATGACAGCCGCATTGCAGAGTTAGAAGCCCAGCTCGCAGACACCCCTCATCCCAATGCTGAGGCGATCGCCCTCGGCCACACTCCTGGCAGCACCAAGCCCCGATGGCGCGCTCAGCATAATCCGGCGATCGCCACCCTAGGCCACGACCTTGCCAAAGCCCAGATTAAAGTTGAAGAACTAGAAATTGAGCTGGCGCGGCAGTTGCGGCTTCAGTCGATGTGGCAGCACAGATGTCACGAAGTGCAAACCGAGGGCGATCGCCACCGCCACCGCTCTAACGAGCTAGAACAGCAAACCCTCGACCTACAAGAGCAAGTCTTTCAGCAAGCGCAGCAATCTACCGAATACGAAGCGGCGATTCAACATTGGAAAGACCAGTATCTGACCAGCCAGCGCCAAATCGCCCACCTACGCGAGCTGCTAGAAGAAACCCAACTCTATATCCTCGCCAACGAGCAGAGCAATCCCGCCCTTAGTGCGCTGTTTTCAGAACTGTTGGCCGTGGTGGAATTTGCCACCCTGATTGAGGGCGAAGACCTTCAATCGCAGGGGGATAGCCCTGCTGCGCGCTTTACCCTGCACGACATCCCCGAGTTTTTGCTGCGCCGTCGAAACTATCGCCCTTATTAACGCCCATTCCCCAAACCCTCCCCACCAAACGCCCTTACGTGAACGGGCGCACCCACTTAAGCAGACCCTCTAGCCGCAGTTCTATTTGGATCGGCTGAGTTCAGAAAGATTCGGAAAGATTGGTATAACGCATGTCGTCACTTTATTGCAGCAAGGGGCACCAAAACGTAGCAGGGAGCCACTTTTGCTACCTATGCGGCGAGCAAATTCAAGCCGAATCCTCTGGAACGGATCAACTGCTAGAACAGCGCTACCAAATCCTGCGTCAGCTGGGGGCTGGGGGGTTTGGGCGCACCTATCTAGCCGAAGATCTGACGCGCTTTCAAGAACGATGCGTGCTGAAGGAGTTTGCCCCGCAGGTGCGGGAAGAGCCCGCACTGCAAAAGGCCGAGGAGCTATTTGAGCGGGAAGCAGGGGCGCTTTATCAACTCCAACATCCCCAAATTCCCCGCTTCCGCGAGCTGTTTCGTACCACTTTTGAGCAGCAACCTCGGCTGTTTTTGGTGCAGGACTATGTGGAGGGCCCCACCTATCAGCAGTTGCTCAATGAGCGCCAAGAGACGGGGCAAGTGTTTGCCGAGGTCGAGGTGGTGCAGATGATGGCCCACCTGCTGCCGGTGCTGGAGTACATCCACAGCCGGGGCGTGATTCACCGCGATATTTCACCCGATAATTTGATTCTGCGCGCTGCGGATCACCTGCCGGTGCTGATTGACTTTGGGGGGATCAAAGTAATTGCGGCAGCGGCTAAGTCCGGCGCACCCCCGGCAGAGGTGGCGTATCTAACACGGGTCGGCAAGGTTGGCTATGCACCTGACGAACAGTTGCAGGACGGGCGGGTGTTTCCCCATAGTGATTTGTATGCACTAGCCATGACGGCGCTGGCGCTGCTGACCGGGCGTGACCCGGCAGACTTGGCCTCCAACTGGCAAGCGTCCATCACGGTGAGTCCTGAATTTCAACGAATTCTGCAGCGGATGCTGTCGAACCATGCGCTGGCTCGCTATCAGTCGGCGACCGAGGTGCTGCGATCGCTCCAACATCTCGACACCTATCGCACCGTGCCGCCCATTGCTTCCCCGCACTCTCCCGCATCAGCCTATGCCAAGTCGCCCCCTCAGACGGATGTCACCCAGGCCGTTGCGCGATCGCCCATGGCTCCACCTCCATCCCAGATGGGAACAGTTGCCTACCCGGCGGCGGCTGTGACACCGGCTTCATCGGCCAAACCTGCCAAACCCCGTGGCGATGGCTCTGGCATTTTGACGCTCTTGCTGGTGGCGTTGGTGCTCGGCTCGGTCGGCACCGGAGCTTGGCTCACCCGCGATTGGTGGCTACCCGCAGCAGAGGATCGGGTAGAAGAGCAGCCCAGCACGCCCTACTCACCCGAAGAACAGGCCCGCAAAGAGAACATTCGCGTCCGGCGGGAGCAGTTGGGTGTGCCCTCTCCGTTTTTGGTGCGGTTGACCGACAGCACTTTTCATCGGCAGCATCCTGAGTTAGGCGGGCGTAGCCTCAGCCTAGGGCCAGAAGATGCCACGTGGCGTGAGATGTGGGACGCGATCGCCGTGGAATGGCTAGACCTATTTGAGCAACATTTAAGTGCCGAGTCACGCCGCCGATTGGGGGGCTTCACCACGAGCGATCGCCAGGGATGGCGCAGTGAGGTTAACCAACTCAATGTCAGTAGCCGAGCGCTCAATGACTTGGCCGATGGGCGGTTCTTCTACCTGTTTCCAGAATGGCGCGGCGAGGAATTTATTGACTTGCCGATTGGGCAGGTGTGGCAGGCGATCGCCCTTGACCAGTTGCGGGCACTGCAATCGGGCGATCGCCTAGAGCAGGTGCAAATTCCCCAAAGCGAATTCAGCACAGCCGTCAACGGCACCCTGCCGCCAGGCGCAGGCAAGGTCTATATTGCCGAGCTGTCGCAAGGGCAACTGTTTCGGCTCAATGTGCAAGCCCCACCGCAATCGACGCTGCTATCGCTTTACCTCCCGGTGCCCACACAAGATCGACCCGTACTGCTCGAAGACTCACCTGAAACCCAATGGTCTAGAGAACTGCCCCAGTCAGGCTTTTATGAAGTAGTCGTGGTATCCAATGTGGACACCCCGATTGAGTACACCGTGAACTTAGCCGCAGACCAAGTGACCACAACGCCTGCACCCGAGAGCCCTCCAGAGAACCCCGCAGAGGATGAGCCCATTGGTTCAGGCGCAGGGGCAGGGGATTCATAGGTGGGGACTTGGGAGATTCATCAGATTCATCAATAGGGCTTTGAGCACAGGGATGCGGCCTAGTACGGGCCGACACGCTCAAAAACACCGAGGCGGGCAACCTGTTCGTCATCTTTGGTGAGCCAGACATTGACATCACTCCCACAGACGATGGCAGAATCCAAGTAAAAATTCACGGCGTCGATGTCTTCCATCCCCAATCTGGTAAAGTCCGCTCTAGCAATGCCGACGAAATCGCCTGCTGGTTCATCGATACCGACTACAACGAAGAGGGCTTCTTCGTCCGCCACGCCTACTTCCTGGGAGCTAGCGATCCCTACAAATCCCTAAAAACAACCCTCAAAGCCGAGATTGATGAAGAAGCTTGGGAATCCTTATACAGTGATACCTCACGTCCATTCGCCAAACCCAAATCTGGCCGAATCGCCGTCAAGGTCATCAACCACCTGGGCGACGAAGTGATGAACGTCTTCAGCATAGATTGAAAATTTTAGGCGAGGCATCTAGATGAACGTGAGCGAGCAGCAACAAAAAAATCGATGGTTGAGCTTATTTTCTGATGTATCCCCAAAATGGCGCACAATTAGCCTTTTGGGCTTAGCTTGTCTAGCTGTTGTCGTAATCAGTTGGAATAGCCGTTATGAGGCTGGTTATGAAGCTGGAGCAGGTGAGGGGACTGCTTATAGGCCGCTGCACGAACAGGCTCAAGTTAAAATCGCAACGCTTGAGAAGCAGCACGAAAAAGATAGTAGTGAACCAAGGTACCAGGACAAAAAATGATGAAGAGAGCAGAAAGCTAGGCTGACGGGCATTTGACAAGGTGAGGGGAGAGGAGGTGAGCTAGAAATTACCACACCTCTAGCATCCCCCCCCTCATGAACGAGATTACCCGAATTCAAGCGGCACTGCGACCCCATCTGCCCTGGCATGGAGCCCGACTAACCTTCCTGGCGCTGTTCCTGGTGGCGTTGTTTCGAGTGGAAACCGTCAACTTAGAGAAGCTCGCCTCAGTCTTTGCCAACCGGGCTCAGAGTGCCTCCAGCCACAAACGTCTGACCCGCTTTTTCCGAGGCTTTGCCGTAGATTTCGATGCCATTGCGCGAGCCGTGGTGAGTTGGAGTCAGATCCCACAGCCCTGGACGTTGAGCCTAGACCGCACGAATTGGAGCTTCGGCACCGTCCACTTCAATATCCTGATGCTGGGTATTGTCCACAAAGGAGTGGCCTTTCCCATTCTTAGGTCTGCGTTCTACTAGCGCGATCGCCCCAAAATAATCAGGCTAAGGTTGAACAGTAAAATATATTTACGCTTGAAAATTCTTATGGCTACACTCACCATCGAAATTCCAGACGACCTGATGGAACGGCTAAATCCAATTCGCGATCAGTTACCGGAACTCCTGCGCCGATGCCTCCAGCCTGACTTGCTCTCTGCCCAGGTTTACCGCTACATTCTCAACTTTTTAACCAGTCAGCAAACCCCTGATCAGGTTGCAGTCTTTTGCCCCACTCTAGATATGTAAGCCCGACTGCGCTACCTCCTTAACCGTAGCGACGACGGCACCCTCACCCCCGAAGAATCCCAAGAACTGGATGAGTATGAGCGGATTGAGCATCTGATCACCCTGCTAAAAGCTGGGAACTTGCCTTATTTGACCGCAGAGGCATCCGCGTGACCTACATTTCGGAATTGATGCGACGGGCTGTTGTAGAAAGGGCTGGCGATCGCTGCGAATACTATTTGCTGCCTGCTAATCTCAGCTTCTATCCTCACGAAAAGGAGATTTTCCGTGCGTAAACAAATTGTCGAATACACCTCATCAGCACCCCTCACTTCCCTGACTTGTCTACGTTCCCTAATCACAAGCATCTCCCCGACGCCATCATCGCCGCTGACAAGCCTGCTCTAACCCAAGTTTTCCACGAAGCCGATACCCTAGCCGAAGTCAAAGACTGATGGAATTCCGCATTGCAGACACATTCACCGATAGCCTGACTAAACTCACCAGCTAAGAGCAAAAAGCTGCCAAAACCACCGCCTTTGACCTACAACTTAATCCAACCTGAGTTCGGGATAAGCTCAAACCCTTAATGTGCCGTGCGCGTCGCGCACGGCACATTAAGGGTTTTGGGGCATCGCGCGTCGCGCGATGCCCCAAAACCCTCTTAACCCGAACTGACGTTAATCCAGCGAATCCAGGACTGCGATTTCACAAACTCGATCGCGCCAAAGACCCCGACTTTTGGTCGGTCAGCGCTACCAAGGATATCCACATCATTGTTCACCGAACTAAAAGCAGCTTGCTGCTTTGCCCCAGCAGTGGAGATTCACGATAGCCCAGACGATGAAATTGCGTCGGTTGGCGAGTGGATCGCGAACCAGCTAACGTTGGGCCTACAGCCGGAAGAGATTAGGGTGTTTGTGCGCGATCGCCCTTTCTAGCTGAGGGCGATCGCGGCGATCGAAGCAGCAGGAGCGGTGCCTGTCGAGCTAGATGACCACATGGCCTGTGCGCCTAGCCGGATCGCCGTCAGCACTATGCATCTAGCCAAGGGGCTAGAGTTCCGAGCGGTGGTGGTGATGGCCTGTGATAATGAAGTCATTCCCCAGCAGGAGCGGATCGAGAGCGTAGTGGATGAGTCTGATTTAGAAGAGGTATACAACACAGAGCGTCATTTGCTGTATGTGGCGCTGACTAGGGCACGGGATGACCTGCTGGTGAGTGGAGTTGATCCCGCTTCTGAGTTTTTGGATGACGTTGCTTATCAGGCAAAATCTGAGGATTGACGTGAGTTCAATAGCGTTGTTTCAGCTCCGCAGTGCAGGGCTGAAACAACGCAAAATGGTTTTATATCTTTGCCGAACTGATGCTGAACTGACGGAAATTTCAGGTTTCCACTCTTGTTGCTGATGATATGGAGGGGTAGGCGGTTGATTGGGCCATCTGAGAGAACGGTGCTTCTGCATCTGGCTGCTGCTAGACACCGCTGACGGGTGGTTCTAGATTGGTACTAATGGGATGAAATGCAGACTGCATCTATACCCTTAGTCCTTGATCCCCGATATCCGTTGGGTTTAATGTACGCGATTGACTTTGGCACGAGCAACACCGTCATCAGCCGCTGGAATGCGGCCACGCAGCAGCCCGAAACCATCGCACTACCTGGCTTAGCGCTAGCGCTGGCGCAGAATCCACCGCTCATTCCCAGCCTCGTTTACGTGCAGGATGCAGCAGCAGGAACTGTCATGGTGGGGCAATCAGTGCGCGATCGCGGGCTAGATGTTCGGCAAGATGCGCGGTTCTTTCAGACCATAAAGCGGGGCATTGGGGCCGAGGTGTTGGGCTTTTTGCCTGAGCTAGACGGGCGCACGGTTAATTTTGAGCAGGTCGGGGCGTGGTTTTTGGCAACCGTGCTACAGCAACTACTGCGGCAAGACCCAACCCTGCAATCTCTGGTGATCACCGTCCCTGTAGACAGTTTTGAAGCCTATCGGCTGTGGCTGGCGCAGGTGTGTGAGTCGCTGGCCATTGAGCAGGTGCGGCTGCTGGATGAACCCACTGCGGCGGCGCTAGGCTATGGCATGGCGCCGGGCAGTACCCTGCTGGTGCTAGATTTTGGCGGCGGCACACTGGATTGGTCGCTGGTGCAGTTAGAGCGACCCGTCGGGGGCACAAAACCGCTAGGCTTTTTGCTGAAGTGGGGCGTGCAAACCCTAAAGGAATCGGCGCAGCAGCCCCGAGTGGCGCGGGTGCTGGCAAAGGCGGGGCGCATGCTAGGGGGCTCGGATATCGATCAGTGGATCGTCGACGAGGCCGTTCGTCAGCAAGGGGTGATGGCGTCGCCATTGCTGCTGCGATTGGCCGAGCGGCTTAAGATTCAGCTTTCGCACCAGACAGAGGCTACCGAAGCCTATTTTGATGACGAAACGTTGGACAGCATTGATCTATCCATGAGTCGCGATCGCCTGCAATTGTTACTGCAAGAACAGGGCTTTTTTCAACAGTTGGATGCATCATTGCAGCAGGTGTTGCAGCAGGCCAAGCGCAAGGGGCTAGAGGCTGACGATATCGACGCTGTGCTGTTGGTGGGGGGCACCTCGCAGATTCCTGCTGTGCAGCAGTGGGTGCGGCAGCAGTTTCCGTCAGAGAAGGTGCGCTCTGACAGACCGTTTGAGGCGATCGCCCACGGAGCATTGCAACTGAGCCAAGGCATGCAGGTGAAGGACTATCTTTACCATAGCTACGGTGTCCGCTATTGGGATCGACGCAACGCTTGCCATGCGTGGCATCCCATCGTCAACGAGGGACAGCCCTATCCGATGGAGAAGCCCGCAGAGCTGATTTTGGGAGCGTCGTTAGAAAATCAGCCCAGCATAGAGCTGGTATTAGGAGAACTGGGGATAGAAACCCAGCGAACAGAAGTGTTTTTTGAGGGCGATCGTCTGATCACGCGCAGCAGCAGCAGCGGCAAGCCCCTTGTTAAACCTCTCAACGACCGCGACGATGCCCGCAGCATTGCTCAATTATCGCCACCCGGTCAACCTGGCAGCGATCGCATTAAGGTGCTGTTTACGGTTGATGGCGATCGCTTTCTCCGCATCACCGTCGAAGATCTGTTCACTGGCGACACCCTACTCACCAACCAACCCGTCGTGCAGCTTAGCTAAGGGCTCTGCGGGTTGGAATGTACCCGCAGCCTATGAAGGGCTAAGCAATACCGTTTGTCCTTCGAACAGGCTCTGCCACCGCGCCACGCCTTCCAACGGGAGAAAACCTAATCAGCGTCAGTTCGGGTTAGTAGGGTGTTGGGGGGCAAATCATCCCTGCGCTAAGCAACGCCGAAAATCCCACCCGCAGCATAAGGTCGAAACAACGCTGTTGAACTCACGTTAAAACAGCAATCGGGACTGCGCCCTTTAGGAATGCAGTCCCGATTGCACCCGATTGTATATGGCCTAAGACAGTTTGTCCTAGGCCATGTATTGGAGCAGAGCCGGGTTTATTGCAGCGGCAGCCCAGAGGTCGAAATCTCGTTGCGGCTGTGGTGGCTGCCATGCCCATTGGTGGCGGGACGCGGCTGGATTACCCCATATCCCCCATGATTTCGCTCATAAATCACGTTGATCTCGCCGCTGTCTACATTGCGGAAAACAAAAAAGTCGTGACCAACCAGATCCAGATGTTCAAGCGCTTCTTCGACTGCCATAGGCGGCATCGCGAAGTACTTGGTGCGAACCACTTCTGGCGGCAATTGTGGAGTGCGATTTCCCAGTAATGGAGAATCTACAGTCTGTGGTTCGAGGACTTCGGTAGTGCGGACGGGCGTATGATTCTTCTGCCGTTTTTCTTTGAATTTGCGAAGCTGGCGAGTGATTTTATCAGCAACCAAGTCAATGCTGGCGTATAGGTTCTCGCTGCTTTCTTCTGCGCGTACAATGGCACCGTTGGCATATACGGTGACTTCAGCCGTTTGTCTAGGGCTTATCCGAGGGTTGCGGGCAACCGACAGATGCACATCAACTTCTGTGGTCAAATGCTGAAAGTGATTCACAGCCTTTTCGATCTTTTGACGCACATAGTCGCGAATCGCGTCAGTGATTTCGATGTTTTTGCCCTGGATAACAAGCTTCATATAAGCTCCTCCCCTTAAGGTGGATATATTCTCACCCTAGCACCTTGTATCCTGGACGACCCGATGGTTAAAAATGTTTTGCATCCTGTGACAAATCTTGATTAATCCACTCATATAACGCTAATAGAACTGCGAAAAACACTGATGACATCAGCATTTCGCCAAATGAGAGAGTGTGAGCTTCTGCTAGGATATGATGAGCGATCGCTCCCAAAGTTATCACGCCATTGCAAAATATAGTCAATCTACGCATCCTATTGGTTACCCATGGGCAACCTGAAACACCTAAATTAGATCTTAAATTTTAACTAAAACTTTAGGCCCAGCCTGCATATTAATAAGGCCTTAGATAAAGCCTCAATTTCTCAGCTTCTTTCTACTAGACAGTGTTAAGCAGGCGGTAAATTTTATCCTTCAGTACTTCAGTTGGCATCGTTGAATTCAGGGTTGAATTCAGGAATGAGTTCATAAATCCGACACCCCCGCATCGCTCTCTGAAATCCCCCAATTTTAGTAAGCTTCAAGATTCCGGCTACCCCCAGGTTTCACGGGTAAGCGAGGAGCAAATCAGACCTGCGTTCAGCAACGTCCGTCAGGCCCCGATATAGTTTTCTACGGGGGTGCTACGTTAGACCCGCTGCCTCAAAGCTCTGCGTTCAAGATCATTCTGCATTAATTGCTTGTGCTAACGTCTCGCGCCCTTCGGCCTTGTCAGCTTTATATCCACGATGTCATTCCTTATGCGGTCGCATGGGAGTGGCAGCAGGCGAGGGTTGCGCAGAAAAAGGAGAATCCGAACCAGGTGGATGTGTTGGCGTTGCTGGAGCATCCGCCAGTCTATACCCTGGGACAGGGAGCCAGTGTAGAGTTTTTGAAGTTTGACCCCGCTGCATCGCCTGTTGAGGTTTGTCGGGTAGAGCGGGGTGGAGAAGTGACGTATCACTGTCCGGGGCAGTTGGTGGGCTACCCCATTCTTGACCTGCGGCATTATCAGCAGGATTTGCACTGGTATCTGCGGCAGTTAGAAGACGTCATCATTCGGGCGATCGCCCCGCTGGGTCTTCAGGGCGATCGCATTCCCGGTCTGACTGGGGTGTGGGTCGAGGGTCACAAAATCGCCGCCATTGGCATCAAAGCCAGCCGTTGGATCACCATGCACGGGTTTGCTTTAAATGTATGCCCTGATATGAGCGGGTTTCAGCACATTGTGCCCTGCGGCATTGTGGATAAGCCAGTGGGCAGTTTGGCTCAGTTTGTGCCTCAGATCTCTGTGGAGGCAGTGCGTCCGCTGGTCACTGCGGCTTTTGCCGAAGTCATGCAGGTTGACCTGTCTCCCGCCACAACTGACTCTTGGGTAGAATCACTTGGCTTGCAGGGTAAACCTTAGTCGCCAAATTCCGCAATTTTTCGTATGCTATATAAATTCCTGACGGCTCGGAATTTACGCAGACCTTGCGGCAACTGCTGAGTGGCAGTTGCTTAAGTGGCAAAGGCTGGGCTTGCAGCACACCTACAGATTCCCTCTAGTCATTTGTTTGACGTGCATTATTCAGCGTGACTGGGTTCGCCTATCCTCTCTGGGTTTACGCTATGACATATACGCTTCCTACACCTCCCCAGACGGATGCATCGCTGCTAGAACTGCTGGCGTTTAGCGCCAAAGTGCAGGAAACTCAGTCGGTACAGGCTGAGTTTCCTCCTCCCCTGGTGCAGCCGCAAAACTCTTGGCGGGCGATCGCCCCGCAGCCCACACGGCAGCGCTCTTTCTTCCTAACCGATTACGTCGGTCAATACAGTGGCGCTGCACCCCTGATGCCCCTGCGCGATCGCGACGTGGCTGCACTCTCTGCTTGGTTTGCGGATGAAGATATGGGGGCGATCGCCGCTGACATCCAGTCTCAACTGCAGCAGTGCTTCCCTGAACCCTGCTGGGAAGATGATCCCTTTGGCTTTTTGCACGAATACCTATAGCCGCTTCTTAGCGAGACTCCTAAAATTCAATTAAGCGCCATTCGCCTTATCCCAATTTGCCAAGCGACCGTAGCATAGTGTTTGTAGCGTGCGGTTCAGAAATATTGATACACAGGTTGCTGCCTGCATTGGTTGCTGCCTGCATTGGTGGATACCTGCGTGGGTGAGAGAAGCCTTGCTCCAGATTCTAAACAATGCCGCGATCACGGCTGTCAGACCATAGATCTAGAGCGTGTCATCAATTCTGACCAAAAGCCTTATGCTGGAGCGTTGCCACGCCCGCCCAAAAACCGGGCTAGGGGCTGTGACCGTTGATTTTGGGCCATCAGAGGCTAATTGATTACAGCCCCTAGCACTGAGAAGGAGAATGCCTCAACCTAGACCCACACACCCACTGCGCCGCCGCCGCCGCAAGTTTCACCCTGCCCTATTTGCGCTGCTCGCCCTGCTGTCAGCGTTGCTGGTCTGGCGGCAAACTCGCACTCGCAATGATGAGGCAGAGCCCACATCCCTACGACAGCCGACGCAGTGTCTTGGGCGATCGCCCCATTCTGTGAGCTCTGTGAACGGGCCATCTAAGCCCTGTAATTTTAGGGCCGACCAACGCTGCGTCAGCATGGTAAAAATCCGGTAGGTTCAGGCCGCAATTGGCATAATGTCTATACTATGGTTGAGAATTATTGAAGCATTTAGCACCCTGCCAACCGGGGGAGAGTGGTGGTGGACAGTGGGATCATCGATTCTGTTTGGGGCGATCGCCCTACCACTTGGGTTTTGGGGTAAGCTGCTGCGCCCCACGTGGCAGCGTCGCCCCGCCGCCACCGTGATCAGCGCCCTCCTCACCAGCATGATTGCCCCGGCATTGCTAGAGGAATTGGCCTACCGCGTCTTGCTCATCCCCCACCCTACAGAACCGGTCTCTCCCGCAGTCCGATGGGTGTGGATCGTGACCAGCCTAGTGGTTTACATTGCGGCCCATCCGCTGAATGCGCTAACGCTCTATCGCCGCGCGTATCCCACCTTTTGCTCGCCCATTTTTTTGCTGCTCACCGCACTATTAGGCATCCTTTGCACTGGGCTGTATTGGGGCACCGGGTCCATCTATCCTCCGGCTGTGGTGCATGGGCTAGTGGTGTTTACCTGGCTCACGTACTTTGGCGGCAACCTTGTGCTGGGGTATGAGGTCGATGCAGGGCGATCGCACCCAGAATAGAGCGATCGCCCCCCACGCTAGACGCCAGCTTCAGCCAATCCCAACGACTCCGCAGCCCGCACAACCGCATCTCTAAGCTGATACCCCGCATCACTAATCAGTTTGCGCTGAGCCATCGTCACCGTGCTGTAGGGAGCCGGCACAGATGAATCATCGACATAAAACGGCTCAATCGACGCCATACAGGCCGCGTAAGCCGCATCAATTTCAGCCATCACATCCGCGCCTAAAAAAGACTCAAATGGCTTAACCTGGCTATAGATCCCAATCCAGTTATTCTGAAAAATCAACAGGCTCTGATCCGACCACGTTTCTTCTTCACTAGAAATTTTCTTGGCAGGGACTTCAGTTGCCAGGGCTATGATGCCTTCAAAGTTAAGCGCTGCGCTAAAGTTCGCGGGCGTATTGAGCTGGTCGATCAGCGATTCCACACTAGCAATCAATCCCTCGGCATAGGGCACAGCCGCCGTCACATCTCCATCGCGAAACAGCAGCGCTTCGATGCGATGAAAGCCCACAAATTCAGGAGAGGCTTCTCCCTCGTCAAAGGCATAGGGACGCGCATCAATATCAGAATCTTCTTGTTCAAAGCTACCCGCTAGCACCTCAATTCGCTCGTAGGGCGGTCGTGCTGCAATGTAGGCCATTTTGGCCGCGTCCAAATCGCCCTCTTGCAAGACAGACAACAGGGTTTGTACGAGGGGCAACTGGTCTGCCGCTTGCGCTCTAAAGTAGTCCAGTCCCATTTCAACAGACGCCGTATAGATATCATCCCCTGCTTGAGCCACAGTCGGAGGTGCCTTTGACTGAGCGGTGGCGTCTGGCAAGGGGTACAAGGTCGTCCCGATGATACATAGAGCCGCAGCAAGACCCAATAGCAGAGATCGAATGGCAGTTTTCATATCGCACCAAGTGAGAATTATTAGTGTTTGCCTGAGAAAATAGGCCACGCGAAAATGTGTGCCTATTTTTTGAATTCACGAATTTGCCTAATTTTAAGCAGCCCAAATTTGTGTGCTCTAACACGCACTTAACTCAGAGACTTCATGCACGTTGTGCAGTTTAAGTTGGCGCGACATTAGCCCATTGTGCTAGCGTCGCGCCCTACAACTGGCCCTACAACTGGCCCACAAATTCAGGGATGGGCATACTGTATCTTTATTAAGAATCAATTGCAATAGTTGGAGGCGGTTGATGTCACGTCTCTACGCTTCAGTTCACCCAGCATGCTGGCTTCGACTGAGCAGCATCGAAGGAGATATCTGTCTTGCTCTCACAGGGAATGGATATGGCTCGGTGAAGGCCCAATTGGGAGCGGCCTGCAACAACACGCCATGCAGCGGCATCCCTGCTTTAAGGGCCGGTTCACCGCTCACTAATAGAGTGTTGGGCGCTTTGCAGAAGCCCGCTATAGAAAGTCAGGCAAAATTTCGTCCGGCTCGTCTTCATCCCCGTATGAGTCTGGGTAGGGATTTGGCGCGGAGAGGGTCGGAGGATGGCTCGGCTCCAAAAAGTCTAGCAGCACCTCATCGGGTTCAGATTCTAAGTCGGCATAGGTGACGCCTGCCGAGGCAGACATAGAGGGGGCTGCGACTGCGTGGCGGCTAAGGTAAAGGGCGATCGCCTCCTTCACCACATCATCCGTCGTTTGGTGAGTAGACTGGGCGATCGCCTCTAGCTGGGCATACCACTCCGCTGGGATCTCACCCGAAATTGCGACAAACTCATGCATGGCTCTAATCCAAAGGCACCGTAAACACCCAGTCTTGATAGCGAGAATCGCGGTTTTCGGTAATTGTAGTCAGGGCATCGCGGAGCGTGTCGGTTACCGGGCGATCCGTGCCATACCTATAGTTTTCAATGCGTTTGATGGGGGTAATGCGCGCTGCGGTGCCGCTAAGAAACACCTCATCGGCAATGAACAATTCAGACTTATCGACCGCTCGCTCTTCTACGGGAATTCCCAAGTCTCGCGCTAGCGTCAGCACACTATCTCGCGTAATCCCTTCCAAAATATCTTGATCAAAGGATGGCGTAATCAGTCGCCCATTGCGAACCACAAAAATATTCATTCCTGAGGCTTCGCTCACCTTGCCCTGGGAATTCATCAAAATTGCCTCATCAAACCCTGACTCTACAGCCTCAGTTTTGGCAAGTGACGAGGTGATATAGGCTCCGCTAATTTTGCCTCGTAGGGGCAGACTCCGGTCTTCTTGGCGATACCACGAACTAAACCGGCAGCTCACCCCATCAGGAGAAAGGTAGTCGCCCAGCTCTAACCCATAGACAAAAAAGTCTTTCTCCACATTGTGCAATCGGGGAGAAATACCCAGGTCAGAGGTATACACAAAGGGGCGAATGTAAAACGAGGTTGCGGGGCTGTTCTTCTTTACAAAGTCAACAATGACCTGCTGAATTTTGTCAGCGGGCAGGTCGTAATGCATGAAACGAGCACTGCTGCTGAGGCGTTGGCAGTGGCGATCGAGCCGAAACAGCAGGATTTGATTGGGATTTTGCGGATCGGGGAGACCTCGCATGCCGCCAAATGCTCCCGTTCCGTAGTGCAGGGCGTGCGTCGCGATAGAAACATTTGCCTCTGCAAAGGGCACAAACTGGTTTTTGAAATAGGCAATAGACAAAAAGTTTTGCATAGCAAATCAACATCCTATCGGGTGAGCGTTAGGCTTCAAACGGCGGGTTTTGAAGCACAGGGTCTAATGGGTATGACGCCTGGGAGGATTTTGGCGAGGATCTTGCGAGTTTAAATTATCCCCTTCATCGGCCGTTCTATTACGGTTGTCGCAGAAAACATCAGAAAACCTAAAGCAGCAGCTGTAGAAGAGAGGCAATTGTTAGCGATCGCCCCTCTATGGGTATGCTCATACGAAAGCATGGGCGTATATTGGGTTGGGCGCAGCGCAGCCTGATGCTTATCTCTACCTATTTTGCAACGGATTGCTGCTTCTGTTCTGCATTGAATGAAGCCCTATCATCTACGTCTGGTGATAGTGACTAAAGGGCGATCGCGCTAATTTTTCCCTGTTGAGCCGCACGTGCGGGTTTAGATCTTCGGAGTACAGAGATGACCGCCGTCATTGACCGCAAACTTCGCCTCATGGTTGTTGACGACGAAGCCGACAACCTAGATTTGCTCTATCGCACCTTCCGTCGCGACTTTTACGTGTTTAAAGCTGAGAGTGCCTTAGCAGCGCTGCAAATCCTCCAGCAAGAGGGCGAGATGGGCATCATCATCTCTGATCAGCGGATGCCCAAAATGAGCGGCACCGAATTTCTGAGTCAGGCAGCACAACAGTTTCCTGATACGATTCGGATTTTGCTGACCGGATATACCGATGTTGAAGATCTGGTAGACGCGATCAACAGCGGCAAAGTTTTCAAATACATCACCAAGCCGTGGAATCCAGAGCAGCTCAAGACGGTGGTCATGCAAGCCGCCGAAACCTATCGGGTGCTGAAGGACAGAACTCACGAACTCAATCGAGCCCTACGCCGCGAGTCAATGTTCAATGCCGTCACAACGGCCATTCGTGAATCGCTCGACTATCGTGGCATGCTTCAAACCATTGTGAGCACCCTGGGGCACACCTTTAACGCTGACTATGGCACGCTGCGCCCGGTTGAGCGAGCTGCGGGCGCTTATCAGCTCTTGCCAGAGGCCTACCTCTACTCAAAGACTGCTGATCAAAATGGGACGACGCTGCCGATCTTGGCTGCTGAAGACAAACCAGGGTTGCTCGATACGCTGATCGCCGAGCGCCAAGCCTACTACATTCCCCCTGGGGAGTTGGGGGATACGGCGTCAACCTATGGGCAGTTGCTAGTGCCCCTCTGCTACCAGCAAGACACGCTGGCGTTGCTGGGGCTCTATCATCGGGGCGATCGCCCAGGTTGGTCTGCCGAAGATACTCAGCTCATTGAAGGAGTTATAGAACAGGCTGCTCTGGCGCTGTCGCAAGCCAAGCTCTACCAGCGCATCCAGCAGCAGACTGAGCAAATGCAAGCCGAGCTAGCCGTGGCGCGCCAAATTCAGATGAATCTGCTGCGCCAAGAGATGCCAACCCTCGACTACGGACGGATTCAGGCTTATTGTCACACTGCCCGTGAAGTCGGCGGCGACTTCTTTGAAGTGTTTGTGCATTCCCAAGGAGATGTGTGGCTCGCCGTAGGGGATGTGTCCGGCAAAGGGGTACCCGCAGCCCTGTTTATGGCAAGCGCTATTTCCGTGCTGCGACGCGAGTTGGCCTACGAAACCCCGCCTGAGCCCCACGAGATTATGCACAATCTCAATAGCGGTTTGATGGAGGACTTGGTGAGCAGCAACTGCTTCATCACCATGGTGCTAGCGCGCTATTCGCCCCATACCCGTCGCATGGCCTACGCTAACGCAGGCCATGTTTATCCGCTGATTTGGTCTCAGGCCGCAGAGCACCCAGACCCCACATACCTCAAAGCTCGTGGAGTGCCGCTGGGCATTCTGCCTCAGTGGACGGTGGATGCAGCAGAAACCACGATGGCACCAGGGGATGTGTTTTTGCTAACGAGTGACGGCATTACCGAAGCCACTGTGGAACCAACTGAAGGCGATCGCCCTCCGTCACAAATGCTGCACCAGAGCGGCCTCTGGCAGATTTTGAAGCAACAGTCCCAGCTCGATCTACCAGCGGTGCTATCTCACGTGCAAACCCACAATGCCATTCAAGAAGACGACCAGACCATTCTTGCCCTGGAGGTTTTTTAGTCAAATGAGAACCGAACTGCACGTACCCAGTGATCTCAAATTTCTCACCGTGGTCGAGACCTGGCTCCTGAGCTCCCTCGAACTAGAACTGGGTGAAGAGGTGGATTGGCAACGTCAGGCAAACCGCCTCCGGCTCGTGCTGGTCGAAGCCTATTCCAACGTGGTGCGCCACGCTCACCGCGATCGTCCGAATCTGCCCGTGCTGATTCGGGTGGAACTGTATGAACGCGATGTCCATCTAGAAATTTGGGATCATGGCAACGGATATGATCTCTCAACCTACTTGCCACCAGCCCCCGACGATTGCCAAGAAGGAGGCTATGGATGGCTGATCCTAAATCGGCTAATGGACAAAGTTGAATATCGGCTGCAAGTCAACGGACGCAACTGCTTGCGACTAGAAGCAACTCTTCCTAAAAAAGAACCCGTTCCTGATATCTACAGCTAGCTTTCAGGATATCTTTATAATCAACCCATCCTAGGGCATGTCATCAATTCCAACCAAACGCCTTACGCTATGAGCGTTGCCACGCCCGACCCAAAAACCAGGCTAGGGGCTGTGACTATTGATTTCTCGGATATCAGAGGCTAATTGATGACAGCCCCTAGTGCTATGGTCGGAACTTCCGTTAGCGTCAGTTCGGCAAATTCCTTAAACCGTTCTGCCTACGACACGGGTAGAGCAGCTTGACATTGTTTCAGCCCAGTGTAACGGTACTGAAACAACGCTATCAAACTCACGCTTCAGTAACTGATCTTAGGATTAATGCAGTATTCCACAGTGCATGTTTTTTTCATACGCCAAACACACGAAAAAGCAAAGTAAAGCCTCAGTTTATCCATGAAGCGCTTGGAGCACCATTGATATTGTTTATGGAAGCCTTCCAACGCAAGAATTCCATAAACAAAAACTACTTGCCCTAATCAACTCAACAGTTGCACGTGCGGTGCTCAGAATTGGGTGATAGTTTTATACGCGACTCCTATACATGCAACCTAGGCGAATCGTTCTACTGTGTCAGGGTTGCGATTTTTCTTTCTGCTCTTCTAAAGCGATGAAGAGAGCGATGCATTCTTCATCGCTTTGTCAGTGGCTGCTGTCAAAACGGCACATGGCGATCGCCAAATCTGATGGCTCAACAACCTAGTACTTGTTTTCTGTATACAATGCGCTCGATACGACATGGGGCTTTTTGCTGTTTGAAAGGCTATTGCTTGGGTTTTCCTTAAGTTTCTAAAACCCTTACCCCGCAAGAGTTTCAAGAAAATTAATTCTCTCAAAACGTAAACATGTATTCTAATATACAGATTTCAAGCCTGTACCTTGGTGGAATCTGTAGTAATTCGATAGTAATTCGATACCAGTCCGCAGGTATTGTTCGCTAGGTGCAGGTTCGCGAAATCACTTCGGGTTCTGTGCATAGTTCAAACCCTGATAGGCTGAGCTGAGCTCTCTTCTTACGCAGAGATTCGGTATCATTGCTGCTTGTTTGGCTGCTATTTTGTTGGTTTCCTACGAATTAGTTCATTTGTCTCTTCACATTTGTCGTCTGCTGTTTTGTGTAACGAGGAACGTCAATCAATGTCTAAATTAGTTTTGAGAAAGAGAGCCAAACGGCGATCGCACATGGACGTGCATGATGCTGTGGCTGGTCTGCAGGGAGTCCTCCAGAAGCTCAAATCTCCCCAGTCGCTGTCTCCTGCATGGCAGGCTTGTATCCCCGTCGTCGTCCTGATTCTGCTGGCTTCTACGGGCAGCGCTGCCTTTGCTCAAGATGCCATAGAAGACGCAGTGTCTGAGCTACAAGTTGGCCTTGACACGATGTATGTGCTGATTTCTGGAGCCCTCGTGTTCTTTATGAACGCTGGCTTCGGCATGTTAGAAACCGGCTTCTGCCGCCAAAAGAATGCCGTTAACATCCTGGCAAAAAACCTGGTTGTGTTCGCCCTGTCTACAATCGCCTACTGGTTTATTGGTTGGGGCCTAATGTTTGGTGACGGCAACCCCTTCTTTGGCACTCAGGGTCTATTCTTTTTGTCGGGTGCAGACAATAGCCCTGCTATAGATGCCTATGAGGGCGTTTACGGTTCCATTAGCTGGACGGGTGTTCCCCTAGCAGCAAAGTTCTTCTTCCAACTAGTGTTTGCTGGTACTGCTGCTACTATCGTGTCTGGTGCAGTGGCTGAGCGCGTCAAGTTTGTTGACTTCATCATCTTCAGCCTGCTTTTAGTAGGGATTGCGTACCCCATTACCGGTCACATGATTTGGGGTGGTGGTTTGCTCGGCTCAGCTGGCTTCTGGGACTTCGCTGGTTCAACCACAGTGCATGCTGTCGGCGGTTGGGCTGCTCTGATGGGTGCTGCCTTCTTGGGCCCCCGAATTGGCAAGTACAACGAAGATGGTTCTCCCAATGCGCTGCCTGGACATAACATGTCTATTGCAACGCTGGGCTGTTTAATTCTCTGGTTAGGCTGGTTTGGTTTCAACCCTGGTTCAACCATGGGTGTGGGGGATGGCGATGCAATTTCGCATATCTTCTTGACCACAAACATTGCTGCAGCTTTTGGTGGTGTGGCGGCAACCATCACTGCTTGGGTGCTGCTGGGTAAGCCTGACTTGTCGATGACAATCAACGGGATTCTGGCCGGTTTGGTGGCAATCACTGCCCCCTGTGCTTGGGTATCGGCGGGTTCCTCTGCCATCATCGGACTGATTGGTGGAATCTTAGTCGTGTTTGCTGTTGGCTTCTTTGACAAGATCAGAATCGACGACCCTGTAGGTGCTGTTTCGGTTCACCTTGTTAATGGGATTTGGGGAACGATTGCTGTGGGTATCTTTGCCGCTGGTCCCAATGCTGGGATTTACGGTGAGGGCGGTGGTCCTGACAGTAGCTTGATTACAGGCGATTTTGGCCCTGTGGTGATTCAGTTCTTGGGCACCATGCTTGTAGGTCTCATCATTGTTGTTCTTTCCTCTATTTTCTGGCTAACACTTAAGGCTCTACTGGGCATTCGCGTGTCGGCAGAAGAAGAGCTGATGGGTCTAGACATTGGTGAGCATGGCATGGAAGCCTATGCTGGCTTTGTGAAAGACGCGACGGGTGCACCTGCGGGTGTATCTGGTGTGGCGTCTACGGGTGTGGCTGGAACAAACTACTAACCGAGGGTTTGCCTTATTAGTTAGCTTCAATCTGGCTTGATCCGCTTAGGGGAGTCGCTGCAACGCAGCGACTCCCTTTATGTTTTAACCCGCTCATGCACAGGGTTTAGAAACTGCATCCGGTTTCTCTATCCTGAATCGCTTTATGGAAACTTAGCAGTCTGCACGATAGAAGAAAAGTCTACTGACTAGCGCTCTATGCCCTGCATTGGACGTTATTAGTCAGCTGAGTCTCCAGGATGGAGAAATTCTCTTCAGATTATTTTTTGCTCACCGTTGAGATTTGAGAACTGTATGGGTGGCCTACAGCCGCAACTAAATCAGAAAGACTCGGGCTAGGCTGCTCTGGCGAGGTGTTTCTTGTCGAAACACCTCAGGGAAAGATTGCTAGAAAAGTGTTTCTGGGCAATTCGTTGGCGAGCCTATATGCTCGGTGCATTATTCGTTGGCAGGGGCAGATAATCCCTACATCTGGAACGAAGATTGTTTGCAGTTTGGGTACTATCGCAGAAAGATTTTGGAGCATTTAGTTTGCGATTGGCTTGACTCGAAAGGGCAAGCTCACCCACACCAAAGCCGACTTCATATTGGCAGGCTAAAGGTTGGCGTTACATCATGCGATCGCCTCTAATCAATGCAGGAAGTCTCAGCAAATCTAGGCAGGATAGGTCTCGGGGGGTAACAGGGCGATCGCTCTGCCTACGGGGTCATCTTGGCCTTCAACAGCCCCCAAGTCCATCAGCGCCGTTTTCTGGGCATCGGTTAACCCTGTGACGCCCAGAATGTTCATGCCTTCGTAAGGGCGGGGCATTCGCAGCGTTTTTTGCAGACAGAAGGCCATCCCGTCAGGAGCGGCATTCTCCCAGATCTTGATCGTTTCATCTTGACTACAGCTAATTAACTGACGACCATCGCCACTAAACGTGACATAGCGCACCCATTTGTCATGGCCCGTCAAGGTTTGGTGGCAGCGCTGCTGCTCTAGATTCCACAGCTTGATGGTGGTGTCTCCGCCACAGCTGGCGAGCCAGCGGCCATCGGGGCTAAAGGCCACTGCTAGCACCAAGCTGGAATGGGTGCCAATCACCGTGCGCTGTCCCATCTTGAGATCCCACAGAATGACCAGCCCATCCGAGCCACCCACTGATAGATAGCGACCATCAGGGCTAAAGGCCAATCCCCGCACCCAACTGCCCTCGCAGGGAAGCCGCTGAAAACACGTTTGGGTGTCCACATCCCAAAGACACACCGTTTGATCTTGACTCCCGCTGGCAATGCGGCGGCCATCGGGACTCACCGCCAGTGCCCAAATTCCGCTGTCGTGCCCTGTCAAAACGCCCTGGCAGGTGCGGGTTGAGAGAGACCAAAGGCGCACCGTTCGATCTAAGCTGCCGCTCACCACGAGGTCGCGCTGAGGGCAAAACGCCACCGCCCACACCTCGTGGGTATGGTCTGACCAGGCCTCTGCCAACTCTCCGGTGGCGCTGTGCCACAACCGCACCGACGCATCTTCGCCACCGCTGGCAATCCATTGCCCATCTGGACTCACGGCAACGGCAAACACCCAGCCCCGATGACCCATTAAGGCGTTGGGCTGAGCCATAGGATGGGTCGCTGGATGGGCAATGGGCCACAGCCGCACCTGCCGATCTTGGCCCCCGCTGACTAAATATCGGCCTGTGGGATGCAAGCACACCGACCACACGCCGTTGTTGTGCCCGCGCAGCACCTTAAGGGCCTGATTCGTCTGACTATCCCAAAGGCGAACCGATTGGTCTTCGCTACTGCTGGCGAGTGTCCGTCCATCTGGGCTAAATGCGACGTTTGAGATCCAGCTGCTGTGCCCACTAAAGACCCAATTCACCGTCCCTGTTTGCCAATTCCACAGGCGAATAGACTGGTCATCGCTGCCGCTGGCAATTATTCGCCCATCAGGACGAAATGCCACCGATCGCACCTGCTGCGTATGCCCAACGAGCGATCGCACGCGTAGACGGGTGGCAATATCCCACACCCCAACTGTGCCATCGTGGTGCCCACTCACCAAGGTTTGCCCATCGGGGCTAAAGGCAACAGACCAAACCGGAGACTCGGCCTCTATCCGCACACAATCGCCAGTGGCTACGCGCCACACTCGAATGGTGCCATCTTGGCTCCCACTCGCCAGTTGATGGTCGTGAGTCCCCGTCCCCGCTTTGGAATACCCCTGGGGAGAAAATGCTACGGAGCGCACCTCATTGTGATGCCCTGTCAAGCAATGCGCCAATTTGCGGGTGCGCATCGACCATACGCAAATTCGATGGTCTTCACATCCACTGGCCAGCCATTGCCCATCAGGGCTAAACGCTAAGGAAAACACCCGGCTCGACGATGCCCGCAGACTGCCACGGGGATGCCCCGTCTTTAGATCCCACAGATCAATAGTGCCGTTGGCGCTGCTCGCCAGAATCTGGTTATCTGGACTAATGGCAACCGACCAGCACCAGCCATCTTGAGCACGCAGCGTCAGCAGGGGTTGCGCATCGCTCACCCGCCACAGGTGAATTTCGTAGCTGACATCGCTCGCCGCCAAGAGTTCACCATCGGGGCTAAAGGCAATGGACAACACTTGGCTAAACGTATCTTTGAAGACGGAACGAGACAAGTCAGCATGGGCAAAATTAGCGCCCTGCAGCGGGCCATCCTGCAGATAGGCTTGCCAGACGGTGAGGCGAGAAAAATCCCACCCCTGTAGCGGTATTTCTAACTGTTGAAGCAGGTTGAGCACGGTGCCACTGGCATAGCTTTTGACGGCCTGCTGCCGCCAGCAGTCCAAATGCTGCTTGAGACGAGCCTCTAGACCGGGTTGGCCGTTGTGCTCTAGCAGCTTGTGCAACACCGATTGAAGCATCAGCCGGGTTTGGATGTCGCGAACATAATCTTTAGCTTGGGCCAAAATTAGCGGATGGCTGTGGATGAGGCTGTCTTCAGCGGTGGGAGCCGCCTGAATCGCCCGACTCATCTGATCGATAAACCAGTCGCTTATATACTCCATCACCACAGGCTGGAGCGAGAAACGGGTGCTTTGGCTGGAGGTGAGCCGCTTGCTGTCACGCTCAATGAGCGATCGCCGCTCTAGAGAGGTCAACGCTTCAATCACATCGCCCAAGACGGGGGGCCCCACCCAGTGAGCCCGAAGCTGAGTTAAGGTAATGGGCTCACGGTGAACAGCAAGCCAGAGTATGATCTGACGCTCAATCCGCGATAGCCGATCCACTTGGCGGGCCAAGAGATCTCTCACATCGCCAAAGACCGATGCCCCCTGAGAGAGCACATCGACGAAGGGGCCGATCTGCCCTGCAAATAAGTCTTGAATGACGGGGGCCACCATTTTTAGCGCGAGGGGATTGCCCGCATAGTGGTTAACCAGGAACTGCCAATCTGTCGGGAGTCCCGCAAAGTCTCCCTTGGTTTCAAATAGCGATCGCACGGCTGGGGTGGGCAGTCCCTCTAACCGGAGCGAGCGAATGGGGCCGGTGATGCCTTCTTGGCAGGCGATTTCTTGGGGTTTTTCTCGACTGGTCACGACAATGGCGCTGGCGTGAACCGTGTCGCCCAGGCTGTGAAACAGTTGACCATAGCCTTCATAGCCCTGTTGGTAGGTGCCCGCGCGATCGCCCGATTGCATCACCGATTCCACGTTGTCGAGCACGATCAAACAGCGCGACTGCCGCAGCCTAGACAGGAGCGATCGCAGCAACCGATCTGACGAAACGGCGTTGCCTTCGCGGACTGCGTCAGGCGGCTGCAAGACCTGCACCAGATCCTTCAGCACCTCCCGCACCGATGGGCCATTGCGAAGAGAGCGCCAGACCACAACCTCAAAATGTGGCTGGAGCTGATGGGCCAGCTTTACCGACAGGGCGGTCTTGCCAATGCCCCCCATGCCAAATATCCCCACCAAGCGACAGCCGTCTGCCAAGATCCAGCCGTTGAGCCGCGCCAGTTCTTCACTGCGTCCGTAGAATAGGGCCACATCGGGAGCCTCGCCCCAGTCACAGCGAGGCAGGGGCAACGCCACCGGAGCGGCCTGCACCCCTAGAATCTCTGGAGGGCCGTCTCTAGCAACCCGGCCTTGGCTGTGCCGACTGAGCGCATCCCGCAGATTCCGCTTGGTGACTTTTTCTCCCAAGACCTGAGAGAGCAACTGCCACAAATCAGACCCCACCTGCTTCACATACCCCAGCTCATACCCAACCGAGCGGGCAATGTCTTGGTAGGGGCGATCGCCCCAAACTTGCCGAAATATAGTGGACTGCAGCGCGTTCAGTCCGCTACTGCCACCCTCGGCCAGCGCCTGTTCGACTAGTCCCAGCGCATCATCGGGGCTTAGCATACACGACTAAAACATAGGGGTATTGGGAACCGCGCAGTTCGACAAAGGTGAAAAAAAAGAGCAACCGCCCCAGCGGTAAAGGGTTCAGAGAAGACAATTTTGACTTTCCGGTCGAGCAAGTCAGGCTCTAACCGCATCCCTCAGAGGTTTGATGAATCTAAATTTAATTTCAATTTATCGGATGAGATTGCATTTTCAATCAGTTTTAGACCCAATTTTGTAGCGAAGAGAACAATTAGGGATCGAGGCGACGTAAGGGCGATCGCCCACCCGGTTCAACACCGAACTTTCCCCACACCTTTTTCCACTCCGCAAATCAGCCCAGCCTGATAGGCTCTTACTCAATCTCCCAGCACGACTGCATGAGCTCCATTCCATCCAATCGCTTCAGCGTCTCAAGTGGAGTGTAGGCATCTAGGCGCAGCGATTCATGCCGCCCGCTGGTTCGCCCTAGAGCCCGGCTATCTGCCCATTACTGCCCGCTACTGCCCGCTACTATCCACAACTGCTACCACTCACTGATCACTAACTGCCCCAACAGGGATATTGCGAGGAACTCACATGAGCAGCAAACGATACTTAAATCTGTCTCGGCGTCAGGTCATTCGAGGCATGTTGGCCACTACCGCTTTCGGGCTAACCGCCAAACTGGGAACCGGCTGTAGCCCTGCTTCCAATGGTGCAGCTGCGGGTGGCGGAGCCGACGGCCTCACCATTGGGTTTATCTATGTGGGGCCAAAGGATGACTTTGGCTGGAACCAAGCTCACGCCGAAGGCGCTGCCGCGATGAGCGGAGCATTTAGCAGCGTCAAACTGATTGAAGAAGCCAGCGTGCCCGAAACCACCGCCGTGGTCGAATCCATGCGGGGCATGATCGACATTGATGGGGCCAACGTGCTGTTCCCCACTTCGTTTGGGTATTACGACCCGCATGTGTTGAGCCTGGCAGAAGAGTATCCCGATGTGCAGTTCTTCCATGCCGGAGGGCTCTACCAAGAGGGCGTGCATCCCAACAATGTGGGCAGCTACAACGGCTATATCGATGAAGCGCAATATGTCTCGGGCATTGTCGCGGCGATGACGGCAAATGCAGGTCGGCTCGGGTTTGTCGCTGCCAAGCCCATTCCCTCGGTGCTTCGCAACATCAACAGTTTCATGCTGGGGGCGCGCAGCGTTCGCCCTGAGGCGACCACCCAAGTGGTGTTTACGGGCGACTGGGCCGAACCCATCAAAGAAGCCGAAGCCGTCAACAGCATGGCCGATCAGGGCATTGAAGTGGTGACCTGCCATGTAGACAGCCCCAAGATTGTGATGGAAACCGCAGAGCGGCGCGGCATCATGTGCACGGGGTATCACGCGGATCAGTTGTCGCTGGCTCCCAATGGCTATTTGACCGGGGCTGAGTGGGATTGGTCGTCGTTCTATACCAAATTGGTTACTGATATTAGCGAAGGCAAGAGTCTAATGGATGGCAGCATTCCCCATATGCTGCGCGGTGGGTTAAGAGAGCAATTCTGCAAAATGTCAGCCTATGGAGCCGCTGTCAGCGATGAGGCGAAAGCAGCTGCCGATGCGGCGATCGCCCAATTTATGGATGGCAGCATGGTGATCTACGACGGCGAAATTAAAGACAACAATGGCGGTGTGGCGGTGGCCCCCAGCGAATCGCTGAAGCAGCAAGACGTAAAGCTAGAGCAAATGAACTATCTGGTCGAGGGCGTGATTGGTTCCATTGGCAGCTAGGGCGCACAGGGCAAGTGTTCTGCTAATCCTGTAATCCTGTCTCGGCTTGATCTACATCCTTCACCTATCTCTTCACTAGGGGCTCAATATGTCGGCGTCTTGGCGTAGAAAACTGGAATCGTTGTTCATTCCGTTTGGGGCGTTGGTTGCATCGCTGGTGCTGTTTGGGGTGTTTTGTGGCCTATCGGGAGCCAATCCCCTGGCGGTGTATGGCGCCATTTGGCGGGCTGGGTTTGGTCAATGGAGCACCTTCCAAAATACGCTAATTCGAGCGGCTCCCTTAATGCTGAGCGGTCTCTGCACTGCGTTGCCTGCTCGGTTGGGGTTAGTGATTATTGGCAATGAAGGGGCGCTGGTCATTGGGGGGCTAGCCGCTGTTGCCACAGGGCTAACGCTGGGCACCTCGGTGCCGCCGCTGATGGTGCAGGTGGGGATGGCGATCGCCGGAATGATTGCGGGCGGCATTTGGATTGGTGCAGCCGGATGGCTGCGGCACTATCGCGCAGTGAATGAAACCATCAGCAGTTTGTTGTTGAACTATATTGCGATCGCCCTCCTCAATCATTTGGTGGGTGGGCCGATGAAAGATCCCAGTTCCCTCAACAAGCCCTCTACGTTTCCCTTAGCCGATGTGAATATGCTGAGCAGCATCCCCGGAACGCGGGTGCACTGGGGGCTGCTCTACGGCGTGATTGCCTGCGTGATTGCGTATTTCTTAATTCAACGAACGACCTTTGGCTTCTCGGCTCGGGTGGCTGGTGGCAACATTCGGGCCGCGCGGGTGGCCGGACTACCCGTCGGCAAACTCACGGTAATTGTCTGCTTTTTAGCTGGTTCTTGTGCAGGGTTAGCTGGCATGGTGGAAGTCGCGGCTGTGCAGGGTGTCGCCAATGAGTCGCTGAATGTGGGCTATGGCTATGGCGGCATCATGGTGGCCTTTGCGGCGCACCACAATCCCCTAGCGGCCATTTTGATCTCGCTGCTAGTGGGCGGCATTTTGGCGAGCGGCGGCACCTTGCAGCGCAGCTTTGCGTTGCCCGATGCCACTGTCTTGGTGTTTGAAGGGCTTGTCTTTTTGGTGGTGCTGTTTAGCGACTCGCTCTATGGAAAACTGCCGTTTTTCAAAGAAAAGCCCACGATTACATCCTCTCCCTCACCGCCGCCTAGTCCAGGGCAAGAGCCTGTGGTCACGGGGTAACGCGACTAGCTGACTGCTCGCAGTACATAGCTAAACAGTGAATGGCTAAACAGTTTAAGAGGCGTGAATGATGGCAACAGAAGCGTTGGGTTGGTGGGGGGTTCCCTTGGCGATCGCCGCAGGAACCATGCGAGGCGGCACGCCATTCTTATTTGTGAGCTTGGGTGAGTGCTTAACGGAAAAGAGCGGCAAAATCAACCTGGGATTGGAAGGCACGCTGCTGATGGGGGCAATGAGTGCTTACGGTGTGTCCTACCTGACGGGGTCGCCTTGGTTTGGCGTTCTGGCGGCGGGGCTGTCAGGGGCGGTGCTGGGAGCCATTCACGGCTGGCTGTCGCAGCAGCCTCGGGTAAATGATGTGGCGGTGGGCATTGCCATGATTATTTTTGGCAGCGGTCTGGCGTTCTTCTTGGGCAAGCCGTTTATTCAACCGTCGGCCACCCAACTGCCCACGATTAACCTGGCCTCGAGCGGCATGGCGCCCGCCGTGCAGGCGGCGCTGCAAATCAGTCCGCTATTTTTACTAGGGCTGGCGATCGCCCCCCTCATGCAGTGGTTTTTCCGCTCTACCCGCTGGGGCCTGTTCATCCGCGCCGTGGGCGACAGTCCCGAAGCCGCACGCGCCATGGGCGTTTCCATCTTTAAAGTGCGAATGCTCAGCATTATGGCAGGCAGCTTCTTGGCAGGCATCGGCGGTGCGGCGCTGTCTCTCTACTATCCCGGTGTGTGGACTGAGCGCATCTCTAGCGGACAAGGGCTGATGGCCGTAGCGCTGGTGATTTTTGCCCGCTGGAACCCCATGGCCTGCCTCTGGGCCTCGTTGCTCTTTGGCGGTGCCCAATCTCTAGGGCCAGCCCTGCAGTCGGTCGGCATTCGCGAAGGCTACTACCTGTTCAACGCCGCACCCTATATTCTGACGCTGTTCATTATGGTGGTCACCTGCTCGCCACGGCGATCGCTCGTGGGCGCACCAGGCGCTCTCGGCACTGACAGCCAAGGTCGAGCGTAAGAACCGCGCTTCAAGTCACGATTAGCGCATCAGCTTTAAAGCTAGTTCAAGAATAACGACGAGGAGAAACGCAATGTCTGGACTGGGCGGCTTAAACAAATCCCCCAATGGGGTCGTGCTCGGGATGGTGCAGCTGCAACTGCCCATCGTGGTCACGCCCAACGACGTGGCAACGCAAACTCAACGCATTTGCGACATGGTCGCCAAGGCCCGACGCAACATGCCCACGATGGATCTGGTGGTGTTTCCTGAATATTCGCTGCATGGTCTGTCGATGGATACCAATCCCGACATTATGTGTCGGCTGGATGGGCCAGAGGTGGCGGCATTTAGTCAGGCTTGCCGCGACAACCACATTTGGGGCTGTTTTTCCATTATGGAATTCAACCCCGATGGCAACCCCTACAACAGCGGCATCATTCTAGATGACCACGGCGATCTGCGGCTGTACTATCGCAAGCTGCACCCGTGGGTGCCTGTAGAGCCGTGGGAACCGGGGAACTTGGGCATCCCCGTTTGCGATGGGCCCAACGGCAGCAAGCTCGCACTCATCATCTGCCACGATGGCATGTTTCCTGAAATGGCGCGGGAATGCGCCTATAAGGGGGCAGATATCATGATCCGAACCGCAGGCTACACGGCCCCCATTCGCCACAGTTGGCAAATCACCAATCAGACCAACGCTTTTTGCAATCTGATTTATACCGCATCGGTCTGCATGTGCGGCAGCGATGGCACCTTCGACTCGATGGGCGAGGGGATGTTTGTGAACTTTGACGGCACGCCGCTAGTCATGGGCAGTCACCGCCCTGATGAGATTATCACGGCGGAACTGCGGCCTGACCTGGTGCGCGAAGCCCGCAACCACTGGAGCGTAGAGAACAACATTTACCAATTTGGGCATCGCGGCTATGTCGCCGTCAAAGGCGGCGCGCAAGATTGCCCCTATACCTATATGCAGGACTTGGTAGCGGGCAACTATCGGCTGCCCTGGGAGGATGAGGTGATCCATCAAGACGGCACGAGCTGTGGCTTTCCTGCTCCGACGCGCGACTATCGCGGGCAAGAACGGCTGACCAATATTTCAACCCAAATCGGAGGTTAGTCATGGGGCGATTTGTCGAGGCGGACCCCTATCCCTATCCCTATAACGGCGACCTGCGGCCTGAGAATACGGCGCTGCTGATCATCGACATGCAGACCGATTTTTGCGGCACGGGCGGCTATGTGGACTGTATGGGCTATGACCTGTCGCTGACCCGATCGCCCATTGAGCCTATTTCCAAGGTGCTGTCTGTGGCGCGGGCAGAGGGTTATCACGTCATGCATACCCGCGAGGGGCATCGGCCCGATCTGTCTGACTTACCCGAAAACAAACGCTGGCGATCGCGCCAGATTGGGGCGGGCATTGGTGACCCTGGCCCCTGCGGCAAGATCTTGGTGCGGGGTGAACCCGGCTGGGACATCATTCCCGAGCTTGCCCCGTTACCGGATGAAGTGGTGATTGACAAGCCCGGCAAAGGCTCCTTCTATGCCACCGATTTGGATCTCGTTCTCATGCGCAAGGGCGTTCAGAATATCGTTCTCGCTGGTATCACCACGGATGTGTGTGTTCACACAACCATGCGCGACGCCAACGATCGCGGCTATGAATGTTTGTTGCTTTCAGACTGCACCGGGGCGACTGACTACAGCAATCACCTGGCAGCACTCAAAATGGTGAAAATGCAGGGCGGTGTGTTTGGTGCTGTGGCTGATTCGTACGCGTTTATTGAAGCTATTTCAGAAGGATAAATAAGGATAAATCTATGACTATTCGTCGTCGTCGATTTTTGGAATTTGGTGCAGGAGCGGCGATCGCCGCCACCCTCCACGGGTGTGTCAGCTCATCGAGCGATACAACCCAGGCAGGCGTAGCCACAGCGGATGCAGGCGGAGCCGATCCCGGCAAAATTTCGATTGGGTTTTGGCCTGTTGCGGCGGGGTTGCCGTTATTTATGGCCGTTGAAAAAGGCTACTTTAAGGACGCAGGCTTGGACGTAGAGGCGGTGAAATTTGCCTCGGCTCAACAGGTTGCAGAAGGCATTATTGCGGGTCGGTTGCAGGGCTCTGGCAATGGCACCGCGTCGGGAGCCTTGGGATTGGCAGAAATCGCCTCTCCCGGCTTGTTCAAAATCTTGGCGGCCAACCCCAGCAATGTTGACCTCAAGCTTGAGCAGTTCATTGTGGCGAAGGATAGCCCCATTCAATCCATTGCCGATTTAGCGGGCAAGCGCGTGGCTAGCGGCCCCGGTGCCCAAAACAAGGTCATTGCCGAAGCAGTGCTGAAGGCAAACGGGATCGACGGGATCGAGGTGCAGCAGCTCGAAATTCGCCAGCATGTTGCCGCGCTGGAATCGGGGCAGATTGACGCAGCCTATACCCTAGAGCCCACGGGCACCGTTGGCGAAATGAATGGCCTGACTCGCATTTTAGAAAATGGCGTGGTGTCGACCTACATTTTGGGCGACTCAAAAGCACCCTGGTTTGGCGGCTCGGCCACCCTTTCTACTCAGTTCATCGATGCCTATCCCGAAGCAGCCAAAACCTATGCGGAAGCCTATCGTCGGGCGATCGCAGACATTCGCGCTAATCCCGATGAAACGCGCCAATATCTGGTGGGCTACACCGCCATTGAGGGGGATCTAGTGGATAAAGTCCCCTTAGTCGGTTACACCATGTTTGATGAGTTCACACCCGAAGATGTGGAGTATTTCCAGGCCTTTTTTGACTTCATGACCGAGTCAGAGGTGTTCTCTAAACCCGTTGATGTGGCCGCACTAATTTACAAGCCTGCCTAGCGCACGAGTCTGTCTGTATCCAAATTTCGCGAAGCAGAGTGACGGCTTTAGGGTCGCTGCCCATTGTGTTTTTTTCAGAGGTTTTATGGTTGAGGTTAATGCCCACACCCGAATTGCGCCACCCGATGCCTGTGTCCAAATTGAGGGGTTGTGCAAATCCTTTAGTGGACAGGTGCTGTATGAGGATTTTGATTTAACGCTGCCGAACCACCAGTTTGTGTCTATTTTTGGGCCCAATGGCTGTGGTAAATCAACGCTGATCAATATGATCAGCGGACTCATTCCCTTTGACCGGGGCACGATTTTGATTAACGGCAAACCCATGCGACGATCGCGCATTGGCTATGTGTTTCAAAACTACCGCGACTCTCTATTTCCCTGGATGAGCGCGTTTGACAACATTGCCTATCCGCTTAAGGTAAAGGGAATGAGCCAGCGAGACTGTCGCGATCGCGTCGAACAGCTGATCGAAACCTTCAACATTCGGCTCGATCTCAAACGCTATCCCTATAGCTTTTCCGGTGGGCAGCAGCAGCTAATTTCGATTTTGCGGGCGCTGGTGGCTGACCCCGAGGTGCTGTTTTTAGATGAGCCATTTTCAGCGTTGGACTTTGAAACCACTCTGTTTGTGCGCGACAAGCTCCAAGAAATTTTTATGACCGCAAACCTGCCCATGCTGATGGTGGTGCACAACCTAGAAGAAGCAGTGTATCTCGCGGATACGGTCTTGCTGCTGAGCAAGCGCCCCACCCACTTGGTGGCCCGCGTTCCCTTTGATGCCCCCCGACCACGCACCCCCGATACGCTCTCGTCGCCTGAGTTCATCAGCGTCAGTCGCCACTGTCTGGATATCTTTCAGGAGGAGATGCGGAAATGATTATACAAACGGGGCGATCGCCCTCTCTCTCCATCGGCTCCCTTAGCATCTGGGTTGATCGACTATTGCCGCTATTGGGCGTCGTGCTGCTGTTTGCCGTGTGGTGGTTGATTGCGGTATCCGGCTGGGTGAATCAAGTTCTCTTACCCACCCCATTCGACACCTTAGTGCAACTGGTATCAGCCACTGTTACCGGCAACATGTTGACAGACTTTGGAGCAACTGTCCTCCGCACCTTCGAAGCCTTCATCATCGCCGCCGTCATTGGCGTGCCCCTAGGAGTTGCATTAGGCAGTTCTGAACGTTTGTATCGCAGCGTTGAGTTTTTGATTGATTTTTTTCGATCAACACCAGCGAGTGCTCTCATTCCTATGTTCATTCTATTCTTTGGGGTGTCTGACTTCTCCAAAGTGATCATTGCGGCATTCAGCGCTCTGTTATTGATCCTATTCAATAGCGCCTATGGGGTGATTAATGCCAAGCGATCGCGCATCTTAGCCGCTAAGGTAATGGGCGCCAACCGCTGGCAAACCTTTCGAGATGTTCTGCTGTGGGAAAGCATGCCGCAAACCTTTATTGGGCTGAGAAGTGGAATCAGCATTGCGCTGGTGATCGTCATTGTGGCAGAGATGTTTATCGGCACCAACCAAGGGTTGGGGAAGCGCATTATTGATGCCCAGCAAGTGCTCAACGTGAAGGATATGTACGCCTCCATCTTGATTACAGGGCTTCTCGGTTACGCGTTAAACATGCTTTTCCTCGTGTTTGAAAAACGCGTGATTCACTGGAGTGGTAAATAGGATCTTATCGGGAGCATCTTATCGTTGTCAGCTTTAAATAAGCCACTTTCCACATACACCTTAAACTCCTCTCCCAGACGGGAACAGAGAGTCTAAGTTCGCCTAAACCCTGCTTGCTTTCCTTCCGTTCTCATCTACACCTCATCAACCCATGACAACTGCAATTGAAACCCGTATTGCCGAAATCCTCAACCGTCCTCACGAGCTTGAGGTTGTGGGAATGACCAAGCAATTTGGCAGCTTAGTCGCTTTAGACAACGTATCATTGAAGCTCAAACCCGGCACCTTTCACGCACTCCTCGGTGAAAACGGGGCCGGAAAAAGCACGTTGGTGAAATGCGTCATGGGATTTTATGCCCCCACCAAGGGCGAAATTCGCGTGGATGGTCAGGCCGTGCAGATTGACAACCCCCGCGATGCCCACCGCTATGGGATTGGCATGGTATACCAGCACTTTACCTCGGTGCCCGCCATGACTGTTGCCGAGAATCTGGTGCTCTCTCGCTACGACAGCGCCCAAATTATCAACTGGAAGGCCGAAATGGAAGGGCTTCAGGCGTTTATGAGCCGTTCGCCGTTTCAGGTGCCACTCGATATTCCCATTGCCCAACTTGCCGCTGGGCAAAAGCAAAAGCTGGAAATCCTCAAGCAGCTTTATCTCAACACGCGCATTTTGATTTTGGATGAGCCGACATCGGTGCTCACCCCGGCTGAAGCCGATGAAGTGCTGGGGCTGCTGCGCGAGCAGGTGACGGCTGGGAGCTTGAGCGTGCTGATGATCTCACACAAATTCCGAGAGGTTATGGCCTTTGTTGATGAGGTGACAATCCTGCGCAAGGGCAAGTTTGCTGGGGTAGGGCGAGTTCAAGACTTGACCATTGCGGACATGGCCGAAATGATGATGGGTGAGAAAAAAGACCCCACCCCAGTCAATAAAACAGTTCACGGCGATCCGGCTCCAGTGCTTGAGGTGCAGAACCTTCAGGCCGACAAAGACAATGGGGTAGAAGCGGTGTGCAGTGTAAATCTAACGGTGCATAGCGGAGAAATCGTAGGGATTGCGGGTATTTCGGGGAATGGCCAGCGAGAGCTTGTAGAAGTGCTGGCGGGCCAGCGGCAGCCCACCGGAGGCACCATTCGGGTGAATGGCGAGCCCTATGGAGCAACGCGATTGGAGATGGCAAGGCACAAAGTCTTTGCACTCCCAGAAGAACCCCTGCGGAACGCCTGTGTGCCGCATATGAGCGTGGCTGAAAACATGGCGCTGCGAACGTTTGATAAACCGCCCCAGTCAAAGGGAACTCTATTGCTGTTGAATGCAATTCGACGTGCTGCGGTCAGCTTAATTGATCAGTTTTCAGTTAAGACGCCCTCGCCCGATACCCCTGTTGGCAATCTCTCGGGGGGGAATGTGCAGCGAACGGTGCTGGCACGAGAGTTATCAGAAGATCACATCAATTTATTGATTGCGGCGAACCCTTGCTTTGGCTTAGATTTCAACGCGGTAGACTTTATTCACACTCAAATTGTAGACGCTCGAAATCGCGGCGTTGCGGTGCTGTTGGTGAGCGAAGATTTAGATGAGTTGTTGAAGCTTTCAGATCGGATTATTGTGCTTAGTGAAGGAAAGTTTGTGTATGAAAGTGCGATCGCCGATGCGGATTTTGCCACGATTGGTCGCAGTATGGCAGGCCATTAGCAAGAACCCCAGATAGACGCATAGGCTAGCGCGGTGCTGGCTGTTTAGCTTGACCTTTAGCGCGTTGAATATATGTGTTAAAGACAACCGCTAACTCATCAATTTCTTTGAGCAGTTTGTGGAGTTGAGCAGCTTCGATTAGGTCTGATTCGATCAGTAACTCTAGCCAGTATGCGGTTGCTTCTAAGTCATCTAAGCCCGCCTTTAGCTTGTTGATGCACTCAATTCGATTTCGGCTTCGGCTTGCGTCTCTATAGTGAACCCCAATCGCTGTTCCACTGTGCAACAGGCGCTTGCCAATCACCTGAGCCGCTTGGTTAGAAGAGGGCAGCGCCCCATACACCCGAATAATGCGGAGCGCAAACGCTTTCGTCCGCTGCTTCAAATCACTCTGCATAGAATGCTGCTCAGCTCTCAAAAAATCTCTGTTTTAGCGTTCCCATCTGCCGCTGTGTTTTAGCCCTTCGTCTTGAGCTTTCACCGATGAATATTTCTGCTCTGCCCTACGACTATGCGTTGCCGGATGACTTGCACCACCTAGCGTTGGTAATTATCGACATGCAGCGCGATTTTTTGGAGCCCGGTGGATTTGGGGATGCGCTGGGCAATGATGTCATGCGATTGCAGGCAATTGTGCCCGCGCTACAGCAGCTATTGGCCGAGTTTCGCTCGCGAGGGCTTCTCGTCATCCACACGGTTGAATGCCATCAGCCAGATTTGTCAGATTGTTCTGAGTCGAAGCTGCACCGGGGCAAGAATGACCTGAAGATTGGCGATCGCGGCCCCATGGGTCGCATTTTGGTGAAGGATGAGCCTGGCAACGGGATCATCCCACAGCTCGCGCCTCTGCCCCATGAGACGGTGATTTACAAACCGGGCAAGGGTGCATTTTATGCCACGCCGCTAGCTGAGATTTTGCAAGACAAGGGCATCACGCATCTGCTGATGACTGGTGTGACTACAGAAGTCTGCGTGCAGACGACCATGCGCGAGGCCAATGATCGGGGCTATGAATGCCTGATGGTAGACGACTGCACGGAGAGCTATTTTCCTGAGTTTAAGCAGGCAACGCTGGAGATGATGCGGGCACAGAGCGGCATTGTGGGATGGACGGCTCCCGCCGCCAATGTGCTAGCGGCATTGCACCAGCAGTGCGTGCTTAATGCAGCTGAACCTGAGTTCGGGATACGCTCAAACCCTCTTAACCCAAACTGACGTTAACTGAGATGGAGACAGGTTGATAGTGGGCGCAGTGGTTGAGGAACCGCTGCGGTAGGTCGGGGCGATCGCCCCAATGCACATGCACATAAGACCCATGCACCTGCTGCTGCTGCCAGCCCTCAGCGCCCAAGGGCTGCCCATCATAGCTCTGAAGGGTAAACAGCGGCGCATCCGGTACAGCATCTAGCGTAGAGCGGTGAAATTCATGCCCCCAGAGGCGATCGCCCGTTTTCACTAAGGGACTGTCGAGGTAGGCGATCGCCTGTCGGTAGCCCAGCGTCAGCCGTTTGCCCATGGTGGCAGTCGTTGGTAGTGCCCCTACCATGGGATGCCGCTGCTGCTCAAAATCCACAATGCTCTCACACAGATACATCAAGCCACCACATTCTGCATAGGTGGGCATGCCTGCACGCACGGCAGTGCGCACAACTTGCCTCGCTGAATGATTTTCTGCTAGCTCTGCCGCAAACACCTCAGGAAACCCCCCGCCAAAGTACAGTCCCTGCGTCCCCTGGGGTAATGCCCCATCCCGCAGAGGACTCCAAGGTAGGAGTTCCGCCCCCAACTCATGCAACAGATCCAGATTATCCGCGTAATAAAAGTTGAAGGCGGCATCTTGGGCGATCGCAATGCGAGCAGCGGGGAGCCGTGAGGGGGAGTCGTGGGTCGTGTGCGATCGCATTCCATTCATCCCCGATCCCATCAGGGTTGTATTGCGAATCTGTCGGTCTGCGGCTGTTGGGGTTAACAGAGGCAACAGCGCATCCCAATCAAAGCAGGTGTTTCCCAACTGGGCCAAGCGATCGATCAGCGGCTCGAGGTGGGGCAGTTCTCCCGTGGGGATGAGGCCCAAGTGGCGGTCGGGAATGGCGATCGCCCCCTCTCGCCGCAGCAAACCTAAAATTGGCAACCCCAGCGGTTCCAATGCCGATTGCAGGAGATCGAGATGGCGATCGCTCCCTACCTGATTCAGCACCAGCCCGGCAAACCGCAGGCGAGGGTCGAGCGTGCGGTAGCCATGGGCGATCGCCGCCACCGAGCGCGACAGGCTGCTGCAATTCAAAATCAACACCACGGGGAGATCGAGCAACCGCGCCACATGGGCCGTGCTGCCCACGTCATCCACCCGCGAAGCTCCGTCAAATAGCCCCATCACCCCTTCAACCAGGGTGTAGTCGGCATCCTGATTGTGGCGGGCAAAGCACTGCTGCACATAGCGTTCCGACGTCAAAACCGGATCTAAATTGCGGCAGGCTCGTCCCGTGACTCGGGTGTGAAACATCGGGTCAATATAGTCCGGCCCCACCTTAAAGGACTGCACCTGTGCACGGTGCTGCCGCAACGCCGCCAGCAGCGCCAGCGTTACCGTCGTCTTCCCTGCGCCGCTGCGCTCCCCTGCAATGACAATGCCCATGCCCTATAGTAAAGACCGCGATACTGCCGTTTAGAGCCATCCATCCGTAATAGCTTGGGGATGGATTCGGTACCGCATTAGCCCCCAAGGATCATGCCAGACTCCATCCTCTGTTCCTCACTATAGACGCAATCTAGAACCCCTATGCACCGTCTCGCCACGATTCCCGGCGGCTGGAACCCCAGCGCCGACGGGGTGATTTTTGTTGAGCAAGACCCCGCGCCCATCGTGATCATCACGGCGGCAGATACCGACATTCAAACCCTGGCAACCGCAGTCACGCGCCTGCCGGATGGCTTTCCTGCGGTGCGGGTCGTGAATCTGCTGCAATTGCAACAGCAGCTCACCATCGACACCTATGTGGAGGAGGTGATCAGTCAGGCTCGGGTGGTGCTGGTGCGGCTGATTGGCGGTCGCGCCTATTGGGCCTATGGGCTAGAACGGGTAGAAGAAACCGTGCAGCACACCGGGGCCACGCTCATGGTGCTGCCGGGGGACGATCGCCCCGACCCTAACCTGATGAGCCACTCCACTGCGCCGTTGGCAGAGGTCAACCGCGTGTGGCGCTATTGCCTAGAAGGCGGCATCGACAATTACCGCAATCTATTAACGTCCCTAGCCACTCGCTATTTGGGGGCAACCTACGACAGCCTGCCGCCGCTGCCCGTACCGCGCATCGGGCAATATCATCCCGAGCTGGCAGGAGGGGAGGATACGGCCAACCTCCCAGCGACCGCGACTCAGGCCGATGCCCCCCACCGCCCCGCTGTCGGCATTTTGTTCTACCGTGCTCACTACCTGGCGGGCAACACCGCCGTGATTGATGGACTGTGCGCCGCACTCACCCAGCGAGGGTTAGCACCGGTTCCCATTTTTGTGTCATCCCTGAAAGACCCAGCGGTGCAGCAGGAACTACTGACCTACCCGCCGTTTGATGTACTACTCAACACCACCAGCTTTGCCCTTGCCAGCTTAGATGCCGACGCGCCTCACGTTGATCTATGGGAAACCCTCAACGTTCCAGTGTTTCAGGTGATTTGCAGCGGCGGCACCCAGGAGCAATGGGCCGCGAGCACCCAGGGGCTCACGCCGCGAGACATGGCGATGAACGTAGCGCTGCCGGAGGTAGATGGACGAATCATCACCCGTGCGGTGTCCTTTAAGGCGGTGCAGACTCAGAATGAGCACCTGCAAACCGACGTGGTGGTGTATGAGCCGATGGGCGATCGCCTGCAATTTGTCGCAGACCTTGCCGCCAACTGGGTGGCCCTGCGCCGCACCCCGCCGTCCCAGCGTCGCGTGGCGCTAGTTCTGGCAAACTACCCCAACCGGGATGGTCGCCTTGCGAATGGGGTGGGGCTAGATACACCCCAAAGCTGCATTGCCCTGCTCATGGCCTTGCAGCAGGCGGGCTATGCTGTTCCCGAGATTCCGAGCACCGATTTGGCGCTGATGCAGCGCCTCACGGCGGGCATCACCAATGACCCTGAAAGCGCGATTCGTCCTGCACATCAGACACTATCCGCAGGGGACTACCACGACTTTTGGCAGCAGCTTCCCGCTGCGGTGCGGCAGGGCATCGAGGCTCGCTGGGGCAACCCGCCTGCGCACGCATTCTCTATTCCCGGCATTCAGTTGGAGCATGTGTTTGTGGGCATTCAACCAGCGCGGGGCTACGACCGCGACCCCACGCTTAACTACCATGCGCCTGACTTAGCGCCAACGCACGACTATCTCGCGTTCTATTGCTGGGTGCGGCGGCAGTTTGGGGCGCAGGCGGTGGTGCATGTGGGCAAGCATGGCAATTTGGAATGGTTGCCGGGGAAGAGTGTGGCGCTGTCAGACACCTGCTATCCCGAGGTGGCGCTGGGGCCACTGCCCCATTTTTATCCCTTTATTGTCAACGATCCGGGGGAAGGCGCTCAGGCAAAGCGCCGCGCTCAAGCGGTGATTCTCGACCACCTGACGCCGCCCATGACCCGCGCCGAACTCTATGGCAACTTGCACCAGCTCGAAGGACTGATTGATGAATATTACGAGGCGCAAACCCTCGACCCAGTGCGCCTGCCCGCGGTCACTGAGCGGCTGTCGGCCCTGATTTCGCAGGAGAGCTTGCTGCACGACCTGGGGCTGACCGATCTGCTGCCGGATGGCGAAAGCCTTAGTCAAGTGTTGCAGCAGGCAGATGGCTATCTGTGTGAGCTAAAGGAGGCGCAGATTCGCGATGGGTTGCATATTCTGGGGCGCTGCCCGGCGGGGCGGCAACTGCGAGATCTGCTCGTGGCGATCGCCCGCAACCCCAGCCCTCAGCGACTCGGACTCACCCGGGCGATCGCCCAAGATTGGCAGTTGGATCTGGATCCACTAACGGCAGAGTTGGGCGCTGCGTTTGACCCAGCCGCGTATCCCCACCTGCACGGCTGGCTTCAGCCCTGCCGCATTATGGGGGATGTGATAGAAGTGCTAGAACACTACGCCGCCGCCCTGATGGAGCACGTGATGCAGCCTAGCAATCCGGTAGCGGATGGGCCAGAGATTGGCCCCGCCACCCAGCAAGAGTTGGTGTGGGTGGGCGATCGCCTCCTGCCTGCACTGCGCCAAACCGATCAAGAGCTTGCTAACCTGCTCCACGGGCTAAACGGCGGCTATGTGCCCAGCGGGGCGTCGGGTGCGCCCACTCGGGGACGGCCCGACGTGTTGCCAACGGGACGCAATTTCTACTCGGTAGACATTCGCGCCATTCCCACCGAAGTTGCGTGGGACTTGGGGCGCAAGGCGGCGGAAGTTCTCGTAGAGCGCTATACCCAAGAGCAGGGCGAGTATCCCACAACCCTGGGGCTGTCGGTGTGGGGCACTTCTATGATGCGAACCGGCGGCGACGATATAGCCGAAGCTCTGGCGCTGCTGGGAGTGCGCCCCGTGTGGGATGGCGTGTCGCGGCGGGTGGTGGATTTTGAAATTCTGCCGCTGTCGATTGTAGGACGCCCGCGAGTGGATGTGACGCTGCGGATTTCGGGGTTTTTCCGCGATGCCTTTCCCAATTTGATTGACTTGTTTGACAGTGCCGTGGCCGCAGTGGCGGCATTGGATGAACCCCCGGAGCAAAATCCCTTAGCGTCGCGGGCCGCCCAAGAGCAGGCTCAGTGGCAGGCGCAGGGGCTAGCGATGGAGGATGCCGCCCGGCGATCGCTCTACCGCATCTTTGGCTCGAAGCCGGGTGCCTATGGCGCAGGGCTGCAAGGGCTCATCGAATCTCAACAATGGGACACCGAGGCAGATCTGGCGCAGGCGTATATCAACTGGAGCGCCTACGCCTATGGCCGCAACGCCGAGGGTCAGCCCGCGCCTGAAGCGTTTGATCAGCGGCTAGCGCACATGCAGATTGTGCTGCAAAACCAAGATAACCGCGAGCATGATTTGCTAGATTCTGATGATTACTACCAGTTTCAGGGCGGCATGGCAGCGGCAGTCAAAGCCTCTGCTGGTCAAGCACCCCAGCTTTACTTTGGCGACAATGCCCAGACCGCTCAGCCCAAGGTGCGATCGCTCCAAGACGAACTTGCGCGGGTCTACCGCTCGCGCGTGGTGAACCCCAAGTGGATCGCCGGAGCCATGCGCCACGGCTATAAGGGCGCGTTTGAGATGGCGGCCACCCTCGATTTCCTCTTTGCCTATGACGCCACCACCCACTGCGTAGCCGACTTTATGTATGAAGGGGTCACCCAGGCCTATCTGCTCGACCCCACGGTGCAGGCATTTTTGCAGCAGGCCAACCCCTGGGCCCTGCGCGATATGGCCGAGCGCCTGCTCGAAGCGCATCAGCGCGGCCTCTGGGCCACAGCCCCCGCCGCATTGTTGAACCAACTCCAAGATCTCTTCCTAGAAGCAGACCATACCATCGAACAGCGCCCGATCGCCGTGGCAGAACCCTAGTCGAACTGACGTTTTTAAGAAAGCGCCTTAGTCATAACAGCCCGGCCATGCCCCAAACGTCACCCGCTCGCAGAGGGTGCGGCTCCGCACCTGACTGGTTGCTTCGCTGATGAGTTGAACTTTGCGGTCGTGCCAGGGATATTCGTCTGGTAGGCCTTGGGCATGGGCGATCGCATTTTGAAACTCACGAGTTTGCAGATACTCTACAGCCCGCTGATACGCCAGATATGGCCTTGCCTGCGTCTGCCAGTAGGGGTGATCCGAGATTCGCGCCAGAGCATCAGCCGCAGCATTGGGATTGCGCCCTCTAAGAGCCTGATCCGCAGCCTCTAGGAGTCGCTGATTCGTCTCAAACTCTAACGACCACCGCCCCTTCAGTTGTATGACAGATGAGTAGCTGCTGCAATACTGTGAGACAGCATTCGCCAGATAGGTTGCATCGTTAAGATACCGTGGCGAATCTTGCCAATATTCCCGCTGGGCTAACCCGGCAATCTGCTCACACAGGCGATCGCGGTATTCGGTGAAAGTTTGGTGGTGGCGATTAGGGGCCAGCGCATCCATCCGGACGATCGCCCGTTCTAATTCACCGTTATTGACGATCTGCATCAGTTCAGGCCAAGCTTGGTCAATCTGCGCTGCTTCCTGCTGGCGCTGTTCAGCCTGTTGCCGTTGCAAACACTGAGCCCGTGCAGTCAGTACCCGGCCATGCCCATTCTGCACAGAGTTGGGAAATTCCAGAAATCGATCTGCCGCACTAATACACTCGTCATACAGACCGTCCTGCTTATGATCATTAAGTAATTCCAGGAAGTTCTCTAGGTTTGCGATTTCTTGCCCAATGTAGTGATTAATCACGAGCGCTAGGCTAATTCCAGAGACCGCCAATGTATAGATGGCAGCCAGCCAGGCGATCATCGTCAGATCATGCGGGGGGTGATTAGGGTTAGGGCGTGGCATTGGATTAACTCTCCACAATAGAGGCGAGGGCGAGCACACATAGAACCGTCATCTCTCACAGCACAGGCATATCCATCTTGTATCACAATTAATTCAAAAAAGAAATGAGATGTAATACAAAACCGTATATACAAAATAGATACATGCGGATTTCGGACTGGCCTCGACCCTCTTCGCGCCACTTCTACCCTCAACTGTCATGTGCTGCACAGGTTTCTCTTGCTGGGGGTTACGGAATTCTATACATGCAGAGTTCTTGCTTGCAAAACCAAAAAGATTTGTTATCTTACAAACAAGGACTATCAAATATATGACAAGTTTCTGTAAAGGAGTAGACAGATGAAAGACTTTTGATATACATTAGGTAGTCATGTGCAAGTGGAATTCAGCACATGTCCCTAACGTGAGACGACAACGGCGTGGTGTTATGAGTAATAAGAAGTTGATCAGCTTTCGACTGCCCGAAGATCTGATTGAATCCCTCCGAGACCAGGCTGATCACGACGGTATTTCGTTGACTGAGCTGGTATGCCGACGACTGCGGCAAGAGCCGCAAGAGCCTGGCAAGCTTTCTTCATCCACCTCAGATCTCGACAAGCTGGTGAGCACGTTGGCCCAGCAAGTTCAAGATCTGAAGCACGAGCGCAGTACCTACCCTTCTCCATCCCCCACGCCGCTATATGCCCTGTTGGCACCTCCGGCACCAGCGCCTACCTCATCGTTTGAGGAGTTGGGGCGTTATCTGGTCAACAAGCTAGAAAAGCTAGAAACCCGGTTGGCGCAGATGGAGAAAATTGCCGATGACACCGCTCCCTCTGCGCAATCTGCAACCAATGCCGGGTCAGAGCGATAACTGCACTCCTGTCTGGGTGCTGGTTCATATCAAACAGTGGCGAACGAAGAGGTTGCTCCCCCGTGGTTTATTCACCTCTCTTCTCTATGAGTCAGCGCTCTTGCATCTCCGCCTTAATTACGCCAAACATCTTTCAAAACGCCTTGTCGCGTAACCCAGACAACTCGGACTATTGCACAGAATGGCTTCGACGATTAGCGGCTCTGTCGGTTCGGTGGTATATGCTGCAGTCCGATTTTGACCAAGCGTTTACCTTTTGGCGCGTGTATCAATTGGGAGGCAGTGCCGAGTGCCAAGCGATTTACCAAGTGATGGAGTCTAAGATCCATACGCTACCGATTACAGAGGATCTGCTGGAGTTTGCCGGACAGTTTAAGTTAAATTTCAACGATGCCTTGCGGTTGGCTTGTGCGTTTGTGGCCCCGTTGGATGTGATTGTGACCTGGGAAGCCTATCAGTTCACCGAAAGCGCGCGAGGTCGTCAAACGGTTCAGAAATATGGGTACTTTAATCGCTCAACTGAGACCCTCTTGGCCGACGAAAATGAGGCAATTTTATCGAGCATTGCCATTTATGGGCTGTCGGCTTTTATTCGCGAGATGAGTCAGCAAGAGTTGCCCCAGGTATCGCTCCAGGTATCGCCCCCGGCTCAGCCGATGTTTCACCTACGTGAGCTAGAAGTGCACAGTGGGCTGGAATGTACGGCGACCGTGTGCCTTGGCACTCGCGAGGGCGGCTGTTTTCAGGAGTCGGCGGCTGGCGCAACCCCCTGCGACGCGATCTATCGCACCATTGATCGGTGTGTAGATGCGTGTCTAGAGCTTCCCGTCCGGCGAATGGTGGATTTTAGCGTGCCGCCAACAGTGGGAGGTGCAGCGGCAGAGGCGGAGGCAATGATTACGGTGATGTGCGATCGCCGCTATTTTGAAACCAGTGCAGCCCACATCAATATGATGCATTCGTTTGCCCATGCCTATGTATCCGCCATTAATCAAATTTTGATCAGCCTGGATTTAGGCTAGCGGGGTGGGGCTGTCCTCGTGCGGTTTACTCCGCCGCACTGCGGTATTGTGAGAAAAGACGCGTTCTCTACCTCTTTTTCCAATGACTGCTGTTTCTCCCAATTCGCCTCAGCATAAAAAAGCCAAAGCCCTCAAGCCTGGAAGTCGTCGCCCTGCCAAAGAGCTATGCAGTGAATGTGGGCTCTGCGATACCTACTATGTGCACTATGTCAAAGAAGCCTGTGCATTCATCAACCAGCAGATTCCTGAATTGGAAGAACAGGCCCATGGCCGCAGTCGTGATTTAGAGCGGGACGATGATCTCTACTTCGGCGTCCACAACACGATGATGGCCGCCCGCAAAACCCAGCCGATTGAAGGGGCACAGTGGACGGGTATTGTCAGCAGTATTGCCATTGAGATGCTGAATCGGGGGCTCGTGGAAGGCGTCGTCTGCGTGCAGAATACGGAGAGCGATCGCTTTCAGCCGATGCCCGTGATCGCGAGAACGCCCGAAGACATTTTGGCAGCACGGGTCAACAAGCCCACCTTGTCGCCCAATTTATCAGTGCTAGAGCAAATTGAGCAATCTGGCATGAAACGCCTGCTGGTGATCGGCGTGGGCTGTCAGATTCAGGCGTTGCGCGCGGTGCAAGCCCAACTGGGGCTAGAAAAGCTCTATGTGCTGGGCACCCCCTGTGTGGATAATGTGACCCGCGCTGGTCTTCAAACATTCCTCGATACCACCAGCCGATCGCCCGAGACGGTGGTGTATTACGAGTTCATGCAGGATTTTCGCGTTCACTTTAAGCACGAAGACGGCTCGACAGAAACCGTGCCCTTTTTTGGGCTCAAGACAAACCAGCTCAAGAATGTGTTTGCACCTTCCTGTATGAGCTGTTTTGACTATGTCAATTCCTTAGCCGATCTGGTGGTGGGCTATATGGGGGCTCCGTTTGGCTGGCAATGGCTCGTGGTGCGAAACGAGACGGGGCAAGAAATGCTGGATCTGGTGCAAGATCAGCTAGAAACGCAGCCGGTGATGTCGCAGGGCGATCGCCACAATGCAGTTCAACAGAGCATCCCTGCATATGATAAGGGCGTGACGCTGCCGATGTGGGCGGCAAAGCTGATGGGTGTAGTCATCGAAAAAATTGGCCCCAAGGGTTTGGAATACGCCCGCTTTTCCATCGATTCTCACTTCACCCGCAACTATTTATATGTGAAGCGCAACTATCCCAATAAGCTGGCGCAACATATCCCTGAATTTGCGAAGCGCATTGTCGGACAGTACAATCTGCCGAAATAAGGGGGCGATCGCCATACCTACACCAAAGCGACTACTCCGTCGGCTATCTCAAGAAACCTGGAATCTCAACATCCAGCCCCATTAGCCCATGCTCTCAATCCTGCCGCCAGCCTGGATGTGACGCCCACCGCGCCCACATTCAGGCTTGTTTGTTCTATTATGGCACTACTGAGGCAGATTAGGACGTTATTGTAGGAGGAAAGAAGCGTTGAGATACAACTATGCCTGCTCCTTACAGTAACGACCTGCGCCAAAAAGCAATCGAAGCCTTTAAGGGCGGTGA
>JAESGQ010000084.1_pt1 | contig 98903 bp, 83 predicted proteins | sample 9266251 | NCBI WGS metagenome assembly JAESGQ01 (sample SAMN17056778, study PRJNA650883) | algae metagenome | isolation source: Kaiparowitsia implicata GSE-PSE-MK54-09C and co-occurring heterotrophs from... | place: USA: Kaiparowits Plateau, Grand Staircase Escalante National Monument, UT ... | reverse complement strand
CCCCGTTTGGCTCGATAGTCGGGCACCTGTTGCAGGGCTTCGATAATGCTCACACTCATGCCTCCCTAAAAGTCAGATGGCTACCTCTGATTCTAATTTCTCTACATCAACAACGAATTAATCCTGCTCTTCACCCTCTGACACTTCCCAACTGTCCAGCATCAAGCGCTTGATCAACTCTCGGTACACTACAGTACGCTCTTCCTCGCGCAGATCCCAAGATGGGCGGGGTTTCACCTCCGAAGCTAACTCAATTCGCTCCTTTGCAGCCTTAAAGAATGCTTCCTTAGTAAGTCTTGCCTTCTCGCGACTAGAACTCTGTCTTTCTTCTCTAATTTTTTGATTAGCTTCATCGATCTGTTTTTTAACGTCACTAGTTGGAACGAATTTTAGTTCTCCTATTAATGCAAAGTTTACATTCCTACTCCATTCAATTCTTCCTTTTGGCCCAGGAACTACTCCTACTTCGATCTGGTTAGCACTTACGAGTTTTCCAATAAACGCAAATGGTGGGCCTACAAAATCCCGGCCACTGTATGACGTGACAGATAAATTTACTTGGCCATTATGAGGCATTTCTACCTCATAGCCACTATCTGGTTGCACTGGAAGCGGAAATACACCGATAGGGATAAAACCCTTATCTAAATTGGCACGGCGTGGTTTATCATCTGTAGTCGCCAACCAAGTAACCTTAAGATCAAATACCTTAAGTAAATCTGGAGGATAAGCAGTTTCATTTTGATTAGGCTGCGGTTCCAAGTCAGTTGGTGCGGCTACATGGACAAGATTAGGAAGCCCCAAATTCTTTCCTGGCTCATCAATAAACACTTGCCAACATAGGCCTATTCCAACATCTTGAATTTGTACTCCGACGCGCCGCATTTTACGCCTAAGCTCATAATTAATAAGTTTTTCTGATGGATTTTGAATAACGTGTCGGCGACTTCTGGTATCCGTAGTCTCAGTCACTGTTTTAAAGATGGACTTAAAGTTTTGCTTAATTTCGCTTGACAGCTTTTCATTCTGCTCTCGGTTCTGTTTATGAGTGGCTTCTCTTGAGTTCTTTCTAGTCGATTCAATCCCAAAATTTGTTGAAACTGTTCCTTGATAGACGTAAAGATTGACTGTATTACTTTGCGAAACACCTAACTTTGTACTATTTTGATTCTCGTCCTTTACAGCATCACTGAGTTCATCTTTCAAGGTTGAACTTCGTTCAGCACGATTGATAGTTTCACTAAACGTTTCAAAAGAGCGCTCAGTGGTAGTTTTCCTCGTACTCACCTCAATCAACTCAATTGTTGTTCCTGGTGATAGCCAGATATGCTCGACTGGTTCACCAAGAAATGTTCCTAAATCGAAAAAATATTGCCGGAATAGATGCACCAAACCAACTGGTGAAAGAACACCACTTTTGTCTCCTGGATCAATACTTGCAAGAGGATCAGTTGATTTGAAAATTGTATTCAATGGTGGTGAAACGTTTACCACAAATAGCTTTTTCAGATCATTTGGATCATAACCCGGCTGTCCTTCAGCGAAAAACAACAAAAATGCTGCGATTTGCGATTCGTATTTGAGCAGTTCAAAGTATTCTTTATTTTTTATCAAGTAAAATCCGTTTTTCAATTCATCAGGAACTTCGGCCAATTCGAGATTAAGCCTCTCTTTGTATATATCATTAGCTTTGCGCAAGTCTCCATTTTCCTGATCCAATAAGTTATTAATATCAATGACCTGCCTCCATTCCTCACCTTCCGGTAAGCGACCTTCATGATTGTCAACAAAAGATTGCACTTTTACACGCACCAGATTGAGAATTTCACTATTCAAATCCTTTGCTATAGACACTGTATAAGGAGACTTGCCAGTGCCTGGTTGTAGTGGTTCACCAAAAAGAGGATTGTCTATCAAATATGTTTGAAGGCCAGACAAAATTCTTTTATCCAAGATACCCTTCACTCTTGGATCAATTATCGATCCACCATGCTGAATCCATTTTTTTGTAAGACTTGATTGCCATCCTAGTAGAGGCTGATATACTCCATAAAGCTCACTTGCATAAGGAGGAACTTGTTGATAATTACCAATATTCTTGAAAAGATCAAACATTTTTCTACTCTCTCAAATGCAAGACTTTACTTTGCCAAAGTTTTTAAAATAAAAAACACTTGGAAATGAATTAAAATTTCTGTGTCTCAATGCAAATAGCTAATTGACTCAAATCATTAACAGCTAAAATCGAGAAATTGTCAAACTTAGAGTTCTTAAGTATGAGCAGCATGCTAGCCATATTGAGAAAGCAAGTCGCGCATATTCTTGCGGGTTTGAACACAATCTTGCTATAGCTTGCGAAATTGGTTGGGGTTCATGCCAGTGTGTTGGCGAAAGCACTTGGCAAAGTGGCTCTGGTTGGCAAAGCCACACTCTAAGGCGATCCAGGTGATGCTGCGTTCTGGGTTCTTGAGCAAGTGCTTGGCCTGCTCTACCCGCTGACGGATTAGGTACTGATGGGGAGACACACCAGTGGACTGCTTGAACAGGCGGCAGAAATAGTATTGGCTCATCCCCAATTCGTTGGCGACTTCGCTGAGGGATAAATTTTCGCCCAAATGTGCCTGAATATACTCAGTAGCCTGCTTTAGCTTCTGCCTAGACAAGCCATCCTCATATTCTCGAAAATGGTGTTTTCGAGTAGAGTAATGACGCAGCAGATGGGCTGCCAATGCTGTTGCCATTGAATCGGCGTAGAAACAACTATTAGCCACATCTTCTTCCAAGCATGATTTGAGAGACAAACCAATCTGATGTATCAAGACATCAACTTTTTTTGTATTAGCGCCAAGTCAACATGCTCAAGTTTAACGCATTCATGAGCAACTTGAGCTAAAAATTTAGGTTCTAGATAGAATTGAATCCACTCCATTACTGCGGTTGAATTAGAACTCAATCCATAAGGTAAGCTAGCAGGAAATACCTCAATAAAGCCACTGCTATAGTCTTTTTCTTGGTATGAAGTTTTTTGCTTTCTACCATCCAAAATAAATTCTAGATCAACTGCTTTATGGCCTAGTGGAATAATAATGATATGCTGTAAGGTAGCTACTTCAGGTAGATAGATCAAAGGTTGGCGAAAGTGTGCAAGATGGATGTTTTTCCAGCACGACTGAAAACTTGCTAAGACAGGTGGATTCGATAGAAGTTTTGCCGAGTCAAGATGGTCAATCTCCGAAGGTCGCTTTTCAGTCATCACTGTTCCCTTTAGGTGATGGTTGTAGGGCAAGTTAGCTCTTGCTATTTGCAGAGCCTATGAAATTTTATTTTGCTATCAGGTATTTAGCAAAACTCGGCCAAGAACTGTGGTTGCTTTGTTGCAACCTTCTATAAACAGCGCTATATTGCGCTCTTACCAAAAGTTGAGCACAGAGGAACTTGATATCTGAAAAACTCTTGTTTAGTAACCTTCTACAGGTGAATCAACCACAGGTAAATCAACACAACGCTATCTATATGCCTATCAGCGAAGTGAGATGCCAGTGATTATTGCATAAATTTATTGCTAGGGAAATAACCTGAAACCTTTCTGCATGAATTCATGAAAGTAGATAAGGAAGACAGCCAATCGGTGGACTTTTCCGTTACTTTCAGTACGTTAAAAGTTGATTAACGAGGCAAGTCTTTTTCGGCTAGCCAACTTGCCCTCTATGCTGATTGACGAGCAAGCGTATACCGTCCTTAATTTCCCCCTCGCTACTTGTCGGAGAAAGGGTTCACCGATGATTCCCATACTGGGTCTGCATTACTAAAGTCTCTGGAGCAGGCGGAAGGGTGAGGATTAGAACTACTTGGTAAAGTTGGGATACCATGATCACGTATCTGTCCATCATGCATCTGTCGTCGCTAAGGTTCTCTTTAGGAATTAGCTCTCGATAAGCTAGACCAGATGTTCGAGAGGGCGTTAGGGCTGACGGTAGGCACTGGGTTGGCGAAACTTGTAGAGGTCGCGGATGACGGCAACCCAGCCGTTGACGAGGGCGGCCAGCAGGCGATCGCCCTTCTCTTGAGTGGCCGTCGTGGGGTCGCCCAACACGCCGCTCCGAGACAGGTCCCGAGTTGTCCAGGCAAAGGGTAGCTTGCCCTCCATGCTGAGCAAGCTGTCGGCAGGCAAGCCGTGAGGATATTCCGCCACCGCTCGCTCCATCTTCACCTGCTGCGGCAGCAGAGACAGCAGCACACTCGTTTCCGCATCCCCAGCGTGAATGCCAAATTCTTTTTCTTTTGCAGAGAGCATCTGGCCTGCAATGTGAGGCGCTTGCCACACAAATAGGGGAAACACCAAAAAATCGGCATGGGCCTGATGGAGATCGCGCGCTACGATTTCGAGCACCTGCGGTTGCCCGCCGTGGGCATTGATCAACGCGAATTTGCGGAATCCAGCCCGATACAGGCTTTCACCCACGTCAGTGAGCACCGCCATTAGCGTCGTGACAGACAGGGTGATGGTGCCCGGAAAATGCCAGTGCTCGTTGGACTTGCCATAGTGCAGGGTCGGCAGCGCATAGGCTGGAATGGCGGGATCAAGCTGCGCCAGCGCCTTGCCCACTACCGCACTGGCGATCGCCGCATCCACCACCAAGGGCAGATGGGGGCCATGCTGCTCAATCGCGCCAATGGGCTGCAAAATCACAACATTTTCCTTGTCGGGCATCTGGTCGATATCCGTCCAGCTGAGATAGGGAAAGAAGCGCTCGGGCGGGGTGTAGGCGTGCATGGGCGATGTAGGTTTAGGACTCGTTTGCACGCTATCACAGATGCCCCTGCGCCATTGTCATAAACGCCACTTCCCAAGCGAGGCGGGGCTGCACATAGCTGCGCAGATGGCGGCGTACGGTTTCGAGCTGCTGCAACAGAATGGGGCTGGGGTGCGATCGCCAGTAGCAGTGCTGTAAATAGTCCACCAACCAGAGCTGAGCATCGCTATCGAGAGCTTTGGGGATCGCAGCGGCGAGGCTTAGGGCTTGCCGTAGGGTTTGGGGCGGCTGGGCCACCTGCGCCAGCAAGTCTGGCGGGATCGCCTGCAACTGTTGCCAATGGGCGATCGCCGCACCTGGACTGCCCTGCGCCAGCCGCAGCACCTCAGGCTGTTGCAAAATTTCGGCTTGACCCGCTTCCTGCAACACTGTCGCTAGATCCGTCTGGCTGAGCCGCACAAAGGGGATGCGCTGGCAGCGCGACACCAGCGTCGGCAGCAGCGACTCTAGCGTGGGCGCAATCAAGATTAGCGTGGCCCGCCCGGGTTCCTCTAGTGTTTTTAACAGACCATTGGCAGCCGCTTCTGCCATAGAGTCGGCTGCTTCGAGCACCACGAGCGATCGCTCCGCAGCCAGCGGCGGACGCCCCAAAAATGTAGCGACCTCACGAATTTGCTCTAGCCGAATCTGAGGCGGCGCTTTGCGCTTCACCCCGGCCTCTGCGGCTTCTGCCGCCGTCAGCCGCTTGCCCTGATGCAGAAACGTCGGCTCAACCCATAGCAAATCGGGATGGTTGCGCTGGCGGATTTGCTGAGCCACCTGTATGGCAGTGTGCGATCGCCCGGCCAACAATTGCTCGGCAAACCACGTCGCCACCAGTCGCCGCCCAACGCCATCCGGCCCCACAAATAAGTAGCCCGGCGCAATGCGATCGCGCTTAAGGGCGCTCGCGAGCAGTTCAATCGCATGGGACTGGCCGAGGAGGGGCATGGGCGGTGTAGGGTAAGGTTACAGATTCGGTGCGATCGCCCCAGAGGGCGCATACCAACGGGTCAGATGCTGCTGAACGACTTGCTGAATGGATGCGGCAACCCGCTCTTCAGCTTGGCGCGCATCAATTCGCACAATGCGGTGGGGATGGGCAGCGGCCAAGGCCGCAAACCCCTGCTGCACCCGCTGGTGAAAGGCAAGGATATTTTGCTCCATGCGGTCAGCATGACTGCGCCGCTGGGCTCGAGCCAACCCCACCTCTGCCTCAAGATCTAACCAAAGCGTGAGATCGCTGTCTAACCCACTTGTGGCGATCGCATTAAGCTGATTAATCAAATCCAGATCTAGCCCGCGCCCATAGCCCTGATAGGCCACTGTGGAATCGGTAAAGCGATCGCACACTATCAAATGGCCCTGGGCAAGCTGCGGCTTGAGCAGCGTTTCTACATGCTGGGCACGGTCTGCTGCATAGAGCAAGAGTTCGGCACGGGCAGCCATCGGTTCCTGTGCGGTGGGGTACAGCAACACCTGCCGCATCTCGGTGCCCAAGGGGGTTCCGCCGGGTTCTCGGGTGGCAATCACTGTCTTTAGCCTGTGGAGCTCTGGCTGGGTCTGTAGGGCAACGTCAAGCCACTGGCAAAGCCGCGTCATTTGAGTCGTTTTGCCACTGCCTTCAACGCCCTCAAAGACAATTAGTTTTCCACAAACAGCTTCAGAACGAGGGCGATCGCCATCAGACACCACGGTCATTCAATCCTGCCTTACTTTTCAGTAGTTTCATCAAAATCCTGTAGTGCCAAGGTTGCATCATCTGAAAGAGCATGGGAATATGAACGCAAGTTAAGATGCAATCTATGCATTTGTGATTCTAATCTCTAACGCGATTCAGCATCAGCGGTGCTCTAGTGCCCGACCTGATACATTCACTGCCCCTCTCACATGGGCATCCCTCACGCCAAGTTGTCCGGGTTTGCTACATTAGGTAGTGAATGAATTGAAAAGTGCTATGCCGGCCTCCCCTGCATAACCAGGTAGCCATGCGCCCTAGGGTGTGACGAGTCTTGTCGGCACCGACGCAACTAGCACTCGCAATAGAGAGCGTTTGAATCACCCCGCTTGAAGAATGAGCTGTTCATGCCGTAACGTGCAGAAGTGCTTGCTATCTCACGTTCACAGATGTGACAGACGTCATCGTTTCTTGAGTGTTGAACATATGCAAAGCAGTTTAGACCTAGGTGCTGTCTGCGCCGACTGTGTCACAGTGAACTGTGGTTCATGCTGTTCCCTGTATCGTTGAAATTAGATTTTGTCGCATTCGCCATGCGTGCTTGGGGTTAATTATGGCTCGATACACCAGCTTATTCACTGTATCAACCACATTAGAATCGTTTAGAGATTTGCTGAGCAATCTCCTTCAATCGTGTCATTGCGACATCATCTACGATGCCGATGACTACATGGTGGCGCGTGAAATTCCCGGACGCGTCTCTTACGCAAAGCTGGTCACGGTTGAGGTGTTGATCGATAAAACCTATGACTACGACCAAGAAGTTCGAATGAATGTCGTCGTTAAGAATGAAGAGCTACCGCTTAAGCGCGACAATCATTGTCACCACATGTTTAACCTGGTAAATCGGGCGGTAGAAGAAAGCCGCCAGTGGCACCCAGTCGAAAGCCTGGCTGGGTGAATATTAGCTGATTATCAATTGGTGGCTTTATTGGCCTCAGCAGCTGATTGTGGATGACGGCTGCTAGCCTGTCATGTACAGGTTTGTCTCGTACCAGAACATCCAAAAGGGGAGATTTGCCGCAGGGAAGCAGCGCATCTCCCTTTTTTTGCGCTAGGGGCTGTCATCAATTAGCCGCTAATGGCCCAGAAATGAACGGTCACAGCCCCTAGCCTGTTTTTTGGATCGGGCGTGGCAACGCTCATAGCACAAGGCTTTTGGTCGGAATTGATGACACGCCCTAGCTTTGCACATGCTGGCCGATGATTTTGGCCAAATCGGGTACAGCCTCAACGACATCACCCTTTACAGATTTACGCAGCTTGTTATAAGCGCTACGAACGACGCCATTGTTTGCCTTTTCGATGCGGGCATCGGTGACGCTCAGCACCACATCAGCCGTGCGATCGCGGTTCTGTGCTAGGTAGGTGACTGGGTCTCCGGCCTGCATTCCCTCGCCCCAGATGGGGTCAAGCGCAGACAGCACATCGGGCAACAGGCGACCAATGGCACCCGACACATAGTTGGCGCCAAGTCCTTTCACGATGCCATAGGTAGCCTTGATTGCCATACCGCCCAGCCCGCTTTTGGTGGCAACCTGCTCATCGATGAGCTTGGCGCAATCTGCGGTTAGGCTGGCTTCAGCGCCTTGATCTTTAATTTGGTTACTGAGTCCCATTGTTTTAACGCTAGTTCAATGTATACAGGGCGATCGCCCGGCGGCGATAACTCCTACGATTATTGATACATTTGGTGAGATGGCAATAGGGATCACCCCGCCCTCGACATTGCTTCATACAGCGATGAAGCTAAGCAAGGCTCCCGCGATCGGGTCATTATCTGCGATTTGGCACGGGCGCACCGGATGGGTTGGCGCGAGCCGCCGCAACCAGGCGAGCATAGGTCTCAGCCGGGCGATCGCCCACATGGTCTGTCTCTAGGCGTTCGGTGCCCTGCGTGTAGTCAATGCTAAACAGCCCAAACCGGGGGGTATACGATCCCCATTCGTAGTTGTCTGTGAGTGACCAGTGCAGATAGCCGAGCAACGGCACGCCATCTTGCCGCAAGCGTTGCACCTGCTCCACATGCAGTTCTAAAAATTTGCTGCGGTGAAGCTGGTCGTTCCGGCGGGCAGCCACGCTGTTGTCAGGGCGGCGGCGTAGGGCCATGCCGTTTTCGGCGATGAGGATGGGGCGATCGCCCAAATCTTGCGAATAGTGCTGGCAGAAAAAGTGTAGCCCCTCTGGCAGGCTGCGCCAGTCCCACCACTTGCTCGTGATACCCGTCATCAGCCACGAGCGAATCCCCTTGCTTTTGAACTCAAAATCGGTAAAGCGCGGCAGCCGAAACACATGCGCCACAAAGGGATCATAGTAATCGAGCCCAATAAAATCGCAGACAGACGGGCGGGGTGACGCATTCAGCGCCTGCATCAGTGGCTCAAACTGGCTCAGGTCAAAGGAACGCGCCCCCACCCCGTTCGAAATGCGATGCACCAACCGACCGATGTAATAGGGCAAATCTTTGCGAAAGGGCAGCAGAGCCGACTCTAGCGCCAGTTCCAGCGCATCCGCCTTGCTGTGGATGTAGTCTTTCACCTCTGCAGGTTTAATGCCGCGCTCAGGAACCAGAAGCAAATCCCACAGTACCTTTTCCGCCCAATACAGATCGCTGCAATAGGTGTTAAGCGACACCTGGGGCCGTGTCCAGCCCTCGTCCTCATAAATGTCATGGATGCAATTGTACGCATCGACATGGGCCAGCAGCAGATGGTTATAGGCTCGCTGAATCAGCCCCAGACCGCCCAACTCTTTGGACGGAAACTGGCGGCTGAGATAGCTGCTCGTGACCAGCATATTCGGTTCGTTGAGGGTGATAAACCAGCGCAGGGGATGCAGATGATGGTGGTCTATCAGGCGGCGATTGATGTGGCGCACGCTAGTTCGCACATAGTTTACGTAGAGCGGCACAGTGTCGTCTGAGAGCCACGCATCAATGCCAAGCCAAGCGGGGTGGGTAAAGTGGTGCAGCGTCACCACGGGTTCTAGCCCATGCTGAATGCAGGCAGCAATGCGATCGCTGTAGGCATCTAACGCGGCTGCATCAAAGGCGGGGGGTGCGCCGCGCTGCGCCTGGGTTGTGGGCTGAATGCGCGCCCACTCTAGCCCCAGGCGAAAGGCATTCAGCCCCAAGCTCTCGCAGGTGCGGAAGTCTTGCGCATAGCGTTGCCAAAAGCCTGAGGCTGCCCCCGTTTGCATGACAGACGCATGATGCTCTGCCCAGGCCCAGTTGTTGTGAGGCTGCCCCGGCTGGTTATAGCCGCCTTCGCTCTGGTAGCCAGAGGTGGCCACACCCCACAAAAATTCGGACTGCAAATGAGACTTCAATTCAGGTGATGACTGCATGAACATAACGACAGAGATCTAGAACCCAACCCGTGTGAATCAATGGATCGGTGATGAGGACGCGGTAGCAGTAGGTTGGGGCTGGGGCGATCGCAGCTTGCCTACAATAATGTCAGCGATTCGCAGAGCCGCATCAGCGCGCCCAATCTTGGCCGCCTGCTGCCGCATAAAATCCAACTGCGCTGGTTCGCTCAGCAGATGATTCACCGCAGGCGGCACCATATCAGGCAAGCGCAATTGAATCCCTGCGCCCATGGCCGCCACCACATCCGCATTCCATTCCTCTTGGCCGGGGAACGAGTCGATGATAATCATCGGCGTGTGGCGCGCCAGCACTTCACTGGTAATCAGCCCGCCCGCTTTGGTAATCACCAAATCACTAGCCACGACCAGATCATCTACATAGTCGATTAACCCCAGCTTGCGCAGTTGCATGGCCTTGCCGTCGGTCAATGTGTCTAACCGCTCTAGCAACTTTTCATTGCGGCCTGCCACCACCACTAGCATTCCCTGATGGGGGCTTTCGATTAGCTTACTCACAATGCGGCGCACCCGTTTGGATTGGAGCCCACCGCCAAACAGGGTGACGATGGGCTTATCGAGGGGCAGATGGTGCTGTTCGCAAACTTCTGCCTTAGATTTAGGCTGCAAAATATCGAGCCGCACGGGGATTCCTGTGACATGCAGCAGCGTGGGGTCAATGCCCCGCTGAGTCAACACTTCGGCAGTCAGATCGCTAGGCAAAAAGTAGCCATCCACTCCCGGATTTAGCCAGGTGCTATGGGCCATCACATCCGTCACCACAACGTAATGGGGCTGAGACATCTTGCCTTCTTGCTCCATTAGCTGTAGCAGGCGACTGGGAATTTGCTGGACGCAAATGATGGCGTCGAACGATGTGTTTTTAATAAACCGCTCTAGCTCTCGCAGAAACGGGCGCTCGATGGTGGCATAGAGTTGGTTGTCGCTTTCGGATTCCTCCAAATCATCGACATCACTTCCTTCGTAAACGATGCGATAGAGGTTGGGAATACGCTCGCTCAGTCGCTCGTAGATAGCGGTGACGGTATCTCGCAGAAGAGGGCTGGCATGATCGAAGGCGTCTTCGATCTGCACCTCTATATCGGGATAATTGGCGAAGGCCGCTTTCAGGGCTTTTGCTGCACTAACGTGCCCCGAACCAAGGGAAGTATAGAGGATGAGGATGCGTGGCATGGGGTGCGATCGCCTAGTATAAATACTTTTATCAAACCATTAACTATGCTGAATGATATCCCCCTTTTGGCGCGATTGCTGCCGCCCAGAGCACTACCTAACTCAGCGGGAAGTTTGAATCGACGGCGCAGAGGCGAGGGTAAGGGCGGCTGCGCTCATCTGCTCAATGTCAGCTTCTGACCAAGCGCGGGGGCTTTGGCAGTGGTGAGCAGCCAGCAAGCCCCACAGGTCTGGGGTGAGAATAGGAACAACTAGATTAGCCTGCACTTGTAGGTAGCGCAGAAAATCGCGATGGCAGGGCTGGATGGGTTCTGCTTCAATATTGGCGATCGCCCGCACTCGACCTGCTAAGTAAAGGGCCGCATATTCATCGTTAAAGCATTGATCAGGGCCAGTCGAGCCCAAAATTGATAACGAGCGATCGCTCAAAGACTCAAACGTAACCTGCCCTTCCCAACACGAGTAAAAGCGGTAGAGCAGCACTCGATCAACCTGCAAAAAACGTCGGAGACCGTCGGTGGTCTCTTGCACCAGATGGTCGCGCTGCATCGTTTGGTTAAGCCGCTGCAAAACCGACTTCAGGGCAAGAGGCTCAGCACTGAGACGGAGAAGATGAACCTCTGGATCAAATTGCGTAGACATAACGACCTAAGGTGTGGTGCTGCACGGGGTTTACTCCAGTCGCACTCGACTCTAACGTATCTAGCCTAACCTAACGTGAGTTCCCTAGTGTTGTTTCAGCCCCGTGCTGTAGGGCTGAAACAACACTAGGGGCTGTCATCAATTAGCCTCTGATATCCCAAAAACCAACAGTCACAGCCCCTAGCCTGGTTGTTGGGTCGGGCGTGGCAACGCTCATAGCATCAGGCGTTTGGTTGGAATTGATGAGACGCCCTAAACCTTGCTATCTGCTATCTGTGAAGTGGACAGCACAGCATTGCCCCCACCGTCTCACAATCAATCGTCCAAATCCACCGCCAGTTGGGGCAGGCAGGATTTTGGAGCCTCGCCCAACGCTCCAAAGCCTTGCGCTGAGCGCTAGTCTAGAACAGTTGATAGTATTCGTTGAGCCTAGCCGCAGGACTGATCCAGCGTGAGCCGCCTTAGGGAGATTTCATTGACATCACGTCAGAGCAGCGATTTATCGTTTCAAGTAGACTGCATCGATCCATTTGATCGCAGCAATGACAATCTCTGGATCAAGTTAGAGCACTTGGGACGATATCTATTTGCGGCAGACTATCTGCGATCGCCCAGGTTAGACTGTGTGGCAGATATTGCCTGTGGCTCTGGCTATGGCTTGACAGAGTTGGGGACGATTGCTGACCGATTAATTGGCATTGATCAGAGTGCTGAGATTTTGAACGATGCAGCCCAGGCGCAAGGCTCTGTAAAGCCCACGCTGTTGACCCACGACCTAGATCACGATGCCTGGTTTACGTCGTTAGAGCCAGGGTCGGTGGATGCCATCGTGAGCTTTGAAACCCTAGAACATTTGGTTGACCCAACCCGGGCGATCGCCAAATTCTCGCGATTGCTCAAGCCTCGGGGCATCTGCATCTGCTCAGTGCCCAATGTGCTACATGAGCCGCGCGGGGCATCGGGGTTGCCCACTAATGCGTCCCACAAGCAGCTTTTTAGTGGGCGATCGCTCCGGCATCTTTTAGAACAGCACGGGTTCCAGATCGAATACCAGCTTGGTCAAGCCTGTGCAAACCTTCTGTTCAAGCGTGAGTCTCAATTGCTCAAACATAAGTCTCTCAAACAGCGCCTAGGCAACTACAGCGCATTGCATGACCCTGCCGTGGTGCGGCATCTATCCTACCTACTTGCTTACCCTACCGTTGAAGATATAGACGGCTCATACTCGTTGATTGTGGTAGCGCAGAAGTGCTAACGGACGCCACCACGTTGATCAATATTGCAGCGACTGAGCTGCGCTCAGTCGCGCTGCGTTACAAGCTCTTTCAGAACCCTAGCCGTCTATAGTCTTGTGAGGAAATGTAATGCTAACATTCTTCAATCTGTTGTTTTTTCTTTGAGTTGAGTAGTATTGGGGCAAGCTTGCGCTAAGCGACACAGGATAATTTGAATTCTTGTGCTGTGCGGATGCAACGGCAACCGCACAGCACAGGAATTAGTATCGTTTGCAAAACGGTTAGTAACCTGGTGCTTGGTGTACAGCGCGTTGTTGATACACAAATCACTATAGCCATGAAACTCAACCCAAAAAGTCGCTTACTCCTATCCCTAGTTTGTGGGATATTGGGGGCCTGGAGCATTAAGAGCCTAGCCACCGCGCAGCCTGCAGGCATTTCTCTTGTTAATGTAGTTAATTTTTATTCGGGATTGCCTCACCAAACTCGCGCTATTGCGCTGTTGCAGCGGCAAATTAACCAGCTTTCGCCAGAGCTGCTTCAGGAGGATGCGCTGTTCACTAACGTATGGCGAGATGGGGAAACGCTATCCGGCCATATCGACATTTTGGATACGATTGCCTTGGGCGATCGCACCGGCACTGACCCTTTAGACCTAGCGCTAGCGCAAATTAGTCGCGATCCCGGTACTGCCGTGGAGATCGAACTACTGCCTGGTCCCCAGGTAGAGAATCCTGATGCAGCGATAGTATCGATTGTGCTGTCTGATTTACTAGATGACTCGGTAACAGCACAGCGCTATCGCTTTGACATGCGACAGCAGGATGCAACCTGGGAAATTGTGCGCGCTGGGCTTCAGGTGCGGTGCCAACCCGGCAGAGGGTCCCAAACTTGGTCTAGGGCAAATTGCGTCTAAGCTGAATCGGGTAAATGTCTAGGGCCGTGTCGCCCCCGATGTGGACAATACGGCTTGGGATTTGCGGATTAATCCTGCAACCAGCCTCCAGCTATTGTCTCTATGCTCAAAGGCTCTAAACCAAAGCACCGGATAGAATCCTGACACCGCTGGGATTCTATCCGGTGTTCTGCCGTAAATCGTTCAGATGAGGGGAGGGGAGCGGGTTTGACAACTCGATCAAGTTGTCGTCTGGGTCACGGATATAAATGGATTGGATTGGCCCATTTGCTCCGGTTCGGGGCACGGGGCCAAGTTCAATGGCAACACCGCACTGCTGAAGGTGCGTCATCACCTGACTCAGGGGCGTCGTTACGATAAAGCATAAATCAGCAGAGCCTGGTGTGGGGGCGATCGCCCGAGGAGTCAGTTCTTGCCCTTGCTGATGCAGGTTTATTTTTTGATGGCCTAAAGTCGTCTCGAGGAGAATAGCCCGTCGCCCTGCACCAAAGGTGATGATCTCTAAACCCAGCACCCGCGCATAAAAATCACAGGTCGTGACCACATCGCGCACCGTCAGCACAAGGTGATCGAGTCGCTCAATCTGCATCATGGGCGACTGTCCCATCGAGCCGGAGTGAGGTCTGATGCATCCTAGCGATCCACGGAACCCATGATGATATCAATGCTCCCGAGGATTGCCACAAGATCGGCCACCTTCACCCCCTTCACAATATGGGGCAAAATTTGCAGGTTGTTGAAGTCTGCTGCCCGAATTTTGAAGCGCCAGGGAAACACGTTATTGTCGCCAATCACATAAATTCCTAGTTCACCCTTGCCGCTTTCAATGCGGACGTAGTGCTCACCTTCAGGAATCTTGAAGGTTGGCTGCACCTTCTTGCTAATAAACTGGTAGTCAGCCCCATTCCAGTCTGACTTAGGGCCACCTGCCATCCGCTGCGCTTCCAGGTTTTCGTAAGGGCCACCCGGCAATGCGTCTAGCGCCTGCCGAATAATCTTGACCGACTCTCGCATTTCGCGAATCCGCACGACATAGCGCGCAAAGCAGTCGCCTTCGGTTTCCCACTGCACATCCCAATCTAGGTCGTCATAACACTCGTAGTGGTCGACCTTGCGTAAATCCCACTTGACGCCAGAGGCTCGCAGCATTGGGCCACTCAGCCCCCAGTTAATCGACTGATCGCGGGTGATGGTACCCATCCCCTCAATTCGACGGCGGAAGATCGGGTTATTCGTAATCAGCTTCTCGTACTCATCGACTTTGGGTAAAAAGTAGTCGCAGAAGTCAACACACTTATCAACCCAGCCATAGGGCAAGTCTGCGGCAATACCACCCACTCGCCAGTAGTTATTGTTAACCATGCGATAGCCCGTCGCGGCTTCCCACAGGTCATAAATCAGCTCACGTTCCCGAAAGATATAGAAGAAGGGTGTCTGAGCGCCCACATCTGCCAAAAAGGGGCCAAGCCACAGCAGGTGGTTGGCAATGCGATTCAGCTCTAGCATGATCACGCGGATGTAGCTGGCGCGCTTGGGAACCGGCACATCGGCCAGTTTTTCTACAGCGTTGACCACTACAGCTTCGTTAAACATCCCGGCTGCATAGTCCCACCGACTCACGTAGGGCACGTACTGAACAATGGAGCGATTTTCAGCAATTTTCTCCATGCCGCGGTGCAAGTAGCCAATGACGGGCTCACAATCCACCACGTCTTCCCCATCTAGGGTGACGATCAACCGCAACACCCCGTGCATTGAGGGATGGTGTGGCCCCATGTTGATCACCATGGGTTCGGTTTTGGTTTCGAGCATCGGCATGGCGTAATGTTCCTCTAGATCAAGAGTTTAGAATCAATGGTATGTCGGGGTGAACCCGAGCGCTAGCGGGCAAGACGTTTGGGGTAACCCAGCCACGCAGGGTAGTCACGCTACAGTGCTTGATCGTGGGATTACCCCGCACAAAAATCAAGGATAGAGACCCGACTTAGCAGCAGAGTAGAAGCGGAGTTCTCGCAAGTGCAAACTTTTATTGCTGCACTCTTCTAATTATTATACGGGCCTTGACCTGCAATGCCAGCGGGTGAGCAATCCCGTCTTGCAGAAACCCACCCTCACCCCTGATGCCTTGAGCAGAGGTGAACAGCACAATTTAGGCATTGCTGAACTCTCAAGAAACTTCCTCATGTACGGGTTGAGGGATCACGTCAACAAGAGTTTGAAGTTTCTGACGGGTATTCACGGTGGGCAGCACTGGGTCAGCCGATCCTAATAAACAAAGTCCATGGGTGAGGCTGCAACCCCTGCTAGTCCTATCTTTTGCGTCTTTGCCTCTTATGGCCTCCCCGATATTGGAAATTCAGGTCTGTTTTTCTGTATATATTTGATCATTGTTTTATTAAAAAATAAAGAGGTAAAAATATTCAGAAAATTGCCAAACCATTGATAGATAGATTTCTTGAGTCAATCATCTACGCTCTTAAGTTAAGACAAGTTTGATATGCACCAATTCTTTTACGTAAGTATAAATCAGACATTTGTGTCACTCCATCTGATTTTGTCGATGTATGCATGATAGATGGTGGATTGCTATGGCAATACAGGTAATGAGGGTGCATCCCACTTTTGGTCATCCTGAGCAGAACAGAGTGTAGCGAAGGATCTCAGTTCTTGCGCAAGATCGGGGTTCTTCGCTTCGCTATCGCTATGTTGCTCTTTCAGAGCCGCTAAAGCGAACAGAATGACATTTGCAAAACTGGGATGCACTCGGTAATGATGCCAAGCTATCGCTTTTTAAGAATTGGGAATCAAGCCAAGTTGAAACGCAGTGCAAGAGGCATTCCATCATGAAGAAATCTCAAAATCGTTTTATTGTTGGATCTACGAGTTTGGCTGGAGTTCTGCTGACAGGCTTAATGACCGGCGTTTCGGGTGCAGTCGCGCAAGCTGAAGAGACGGAGCTGAATCAGCAAGGTGCAGTCATTGAGCAAACACCAAGTACACCTGAAATCCAGTCTCCTAGCACCCGACAACTACGGCCCGGAACCGTCGCTCAGGAACAACCCGAGCCAGTTCAACAGCCGTCGCCGCAACCCATTCCGCAACCCGACTTTCCGCAACCCCGACCCATTCCGCAGCCAGAACCCATAACCTCGCCAGAATTTCCACAACCCGGCCCTTTTCCCCAACCGGGTCCGATTCCACAACCGGGTCCGATTCCGCAACCTGAACCTATCCCGCAACCCGAGCCTATTCCACAAACCGAACCTATCCCGCAACCCGAACCTATTCCGCAACCCGAACCGATTCCACAAACCGAGCCAACCCCTGAACCAGGAATAGCTCCTCAGCCCGAACCAGTTCCTCAACCTGGGGTAAACCCTCAACCTAATGTGATTCCTTAGTTATGAATTGTTCAGGATAAATAGTTCATTTAACTAAATCCAAAGGAGGTTTCAGAACCTCCTTTGGATTGCATAAATAGTTTAGGGGTGTTGTGGCTAGTGCCTATCCAAAAACTTGATCGATTTTTTGAAATTCAAAACTCCCACGGGATATTTAGAGAGGGTTCTAATAAGGAAACTAGCTAGGTGCTTCTGCTGCCCAAACCCCTAAGACTCAATGCTGAAGTGTTGAGGAGATCCCATCAACAGAGCGGTTCTCATCTTGATGCCTGAGTTGTAACTGCAAGGTATAAACAGTGGCTCTAGAACTCAAGAGGCACAGGCATTTAATTGCCGCTACCCATTCAAAGTCTTCCGGCATTGAAGACTCATATTTTCCTGAATTTAGAAGGCGGAATAAAGCTAGATCAAGATAGCGGCAGCCAAATCTCAAATTCTGTGCCGCTGGAGTCGCCTGTGGCAGGTATGAGGGTGGGCGATCGCAGCAGCAGCCGTCCCCCATGCTTGGCAGTCACGATTTGATAGCTAACGCCGAGGCTGGTTTCTTTGGCGGCGCGGCGTTCAATCGTAAACGATGCCAAAATGCGCTCGTGCTGGTCATCGGACAGACTAGGGCCATTGTTGGCGATGGTGACAACGACCCAGCGGGGGCTGTTGGCGGGAGCGCTGACGAGCGATCGCACCTGAGTCTGGATCGTAATTTGTGGCTTAGGCCGCAGAGCCTCAGCGCAATCCACCTCTGAAGCATGATCAAACTCTGCTCGCCATTGCTGATAAATGGCTTGGTTGAGCAGGGCATCTACGGCGTTGGTGAGGATGTTCATAAACACTTGGCCCAACTGCCCCGCGTAGCAGGTCACCGGCGGCAGATGCCCATAGTGGCGCACAATCTGAATATCGCTGGTAAGACGGCTTTTGAGCAGCAGCAAAATGCTGTCGAGGCAATCGTGCAGGTTGGCGGGTTTGGGATAGACCTCGTCAATGTGGCAAAAGTTTTGCAGGCTGGTGGCGAGCCGTTTGAGGCGATCGGCTCCGGTGCGCACGCTGTCGATCGCGAGGGGTAGATCTTGACGCAGGTAATCAAGTTCAAGCTGGTCTTGCAGATGGGCGATCGCCGAAGATGGATCAGGCACCTGTGCTTCGTAGGCATGTAGCAGGGCCATCAAGCCATCGGCATAGGCAGAAATGTGGGCCAGGTTGCCCCAGATAAATCCGACTGGGTCAAGAATTTCGTGTGCTACGCCATCCACCAGACGCCCCAGCCCTGCCATTTTTTCACTTTGGATGAGCTGGGCCTGGGTGCGCTCATAGCGCACTTGAGTTTCGATGCCGCGAATTTGCCAAGAGGCGCTGTAGAGTTCGTGAATGTCAATGAGTCGAAAGGTTTGGGCGTTGATCTGAACCAGAATGGGTTCGCGTTGGAGGTCGGGCGATCGCCGAAAGGCTTGTTGCGCTGCGGTCAGAATCGGCGTGTGTAGCGGCAGTATCAGGTGGCGGCAGGACACATAGCGATAGAGCACCGACAACGGCTGAGATGTGGCTAGAGATTGCCCTTGGGGACGAATCAACAATTCCAGCAATCGCTGCCGCGACACTAGCCCCACCAATGCCGATTGTTCAGTCACGACCACCCCCGGCACCCGGGGATGGTGCTCAAATTGCGTCAGCACGTCTTTGCCAAGCACCTGCCCCGGGATCTGAAACTCGTGCTGCGCTAGCTGAGCCAGTGTTGACTCTAAGGTGAGCGATTCGACACTAGCTCGATGGAGAATCGGCGTAGGCATCGCAGCGTTGGGTGAATGGGCAGACAACATAGGCAGTGCAGCAACAGCGGCAGGGCCACCCCTTTGCAGAGGTGTGTGTTCAGGGTTCCCAATTCTCGCTGATGGCGAGCAAATGCTGGGATCGCGCTAGCGCTGAGGAGGGCGATCGATCGCTGGCATTCCGTCTAGGAGTGCTTCGCAGGCCTTGCTGAATCGCAGGCTCGCGAAGCAGCAAGGCCAACTATCCTCAATACCCCTCCTCTGCATATAGGATGATCCCGACCGCTCTCTGAGTACGTACAGTACGATTGAGAAGATGATTGAGCAGGCAACTCCCCGCCATGCCGCCCGCTCAGGTCATGATCCTCTACATGATGTCCTAATTTGTCCTATTGGTTAGAGACGCCCTATGACGCTACCCACAGCCCCCGTTAAGCAAAGTGATTTAGTTGGCCTTACAGTGTTGGATCGCAGTACCGCTGAGGTCTTAGGCAAAGTGGGCGAGTTTTGGGTAGACCCCAGACACCATCAGATTTCTGGCTTTGCCTGCGAGGTAGGGCCGGTGGGTTTGGTGCGGCGCGCCTTCAACTGGACGCAAATCGAAAGTATTGGGGCACAAGGCTTGGTGCTCAGCACTGTAGACGGGTTAGAGGTGCGTAAGCCCGACACGGCGCAGCGGGTGCTGGGAGATGAAGTGTGGACAGATGGCGGCAATAAGGTAGGGCAGGTGCAAGACTTTTGTCTGGATGCCGAGACTGGAGCAATTGTTTGCTATCTATTTACGTCTGATGCTTGGGGTGGGCTGGCGACGGGTACTTATATGCTGCCTCCTGGTGCGGTGATTAGTATGGGCGATCGCCGACTGATGGTAAGCCAATCTGCTGCAGAAGCTGCAGAGCTATTTGCGGGCAATATTCAAGAGCTAACCCGCAGCTTTTTTCAGGCTGATCTAGAACGCACCCGACAGGATGTGTCTTCGATGATGCAAGGCACTCAGGCGATCGCCAATCGTCTGTTCCACAAAACTCAGCAGGCTGTTGACCAGCGCCGAAGTGCCCTGTCTGAGCACGTCTCACAGCTCAAGGTAGGGCTTAATGATTGGAGTGATGAGGCCAAAGCAAAACTATCGAGCAAGGTTCAGAGCCCAACCGATCAGCCCACGACGTCGCTAGATGTGCCAGCGAGTAGAGTACCAGATGCACCAGCGGATGCACTGCCAGATGCACCACCGGAACTCGCAGCGGCAGAGGCTGCGACGGCCTCCCCCGCAATCCCTGCTGCTGCGGTGGCTCCGTTAGAGTTAGCCAATCCTGCGATTGCAGATTCAGCGGCGGCAGATCCTATGGCGTCTGCACCTTTGCCAGAACTCACCCTACAGGAGCCGCGCGCGGCCGAGCCCGACCCAATTCCTTCTGACCCAGCGGATGACGCGCCGCAACAGGCTGAGCGAAGAGAGTTTTAAGACGTATACCAGTTTATGATTCAGTAGGCTGGGTCTAGACTGGCGTGAACAACTGACCATTTCTGAAACCCAGCACCTGCAAACCGAATCAGGGTGCTAAGTTTTTGATTTAGAGTACTGATTTTGATTTTGAGTACTGAGCCTTCTACGTAACCTGAGTTCGGGATATGCTCAAACCCTCAATGTGCCGTGCGCGGTGCGCACGGCACATTGAGGGTTTTGGGGCACCGCGCGACGCGCGGTGCCCCAAAACCCCCTTAACCCGAACTGACGTTACGTACTTAAAGTTTGACTTCGGTTAGCTTAAAGCGATTTTTGCCACGCCGCTTGGCTTGCTCAAGGGTAGCTTCGGCTTGTTGGAGTAAGTCGTAGGCGTCGATATCGGTCGTGCGGGCGATCGCCCCGGCTAAGTCAATGGTGACAGGCACCACAATATCTTCGGCTAGTTCCAGCGGATGGTCGGCAAAACTCTCGCGGAGAGCCTCGCCTCGATCGGCGGCGGCCTGCACCGTCATGCCCGAGTGGACGCAGCCAAACCGAGCTTGCCCATCGTGAAATAGCCAAGAATCGGCACCGCTGACTCGACGCAAGCGTTGGGCCACTGCCTGATGCAGGCCCGCATGTAGCGCCTGATCCAGCGTGGATAGCCCGGCTTCCGGTTCTACCTCCAGCACATAGACACAGGCCGATTCATGGGGCGATCGCCCAGGATCGCTCGCAATATGGTGAAGCACGTAGCTGACGGCAGTGACCATGCTCTCACCTTTGAGCAATCCGGAGGTGGGCGTTGTCAGGCCAAGCGCCGTCAGCAGTTCCGTGGATTTCTGCTGCGCTATGTCAAGTTTGCTGTGCTCTGCTACCAAGGTGCGATCGCGCTCCTGCACCTCATAGTCGAGGTCTTGCAACTTGCGCTTTTGACTGGCGATCGTCATGCTGCGCCGCACCACAGAGGGCACTGCCACCAGCAAGCCCACAATCACCCCTAGTCCTAAGGTAATCAGCAGCACCAGCGCCAGCGGTTCTTGAAGCTGCAATCCAAAAAACTGAATCAGAACCGGCGCTGTATTTTGCAAGGCAAACAGTACGGTTGCCAAGGCGATCAACAGAGCCAATACAATAAAAAGCGGCATAGCAATCTCAGGGGGCAAACAACGAGGGGCAACCGACACGAAGGAAACGCATGGGCGGCGTCTCTCAAATTTTATATCGCTTGCAGTATAGATGATGGAAGTGCAGAATGCCTCAGTTCCATTCCGCCAGACCATCGCGCAGGATTGATGCAAGAAAATTGATGCTGGGTGTGGAGTGGTCTGAGATATTTTGGGCGATCGCTATCGTTAGTATTTGCTAACCCCAAAATGGGCAATTGTTGCTCTATGCCTAGCGTTTTGCAAGCTCAAAAAATAGCGTGCTGCTAGACGTCGCTGAATGGCGATCGCCCGCATTATTAAATGGAGTATCAGGTCATTAGCTCTATGACTCAAAATCTAGCCAAACCGCTCACCAGCAGGTCTCGTCCCCAGGGATCGCCAAAAGTAGAACATTGACCAATTAATAAAATGAGCATGTTTGTAGCCCGATCTGCGGAAAATTGACGCGTTAAAAAGCAGGATTGGATGTGCTACAAAACGATCATCAACTCCGGCGTTCCAGCAATTCATCGATTACTATTTAACTAGAACTTATGTAGTGCTCACAGATAGGGTTCATCAATTTGGCAGACTTGGCTATGGCTGCAGCCAGAATTACCTGAGAAGGTAGGCTTATCAATCCTTCTGCTGCCATAACGCACGCAGCGCTACAGAACTTGACCCCGCTCTCGACCCTGTTATAGATCTCAGTTTCACCCCAAGGTATTGAATTATGGAGTCACTCGCCTACATTCACAGCGCCCTCGCCTACGAAAGTAACGACCCTGCTCCTGTGTTGCGACCCTGCCTCCATCTGACGGGGTATTGCCCTAGTTCAGCTTGGCTGGCTGCTCCCTCGCTGCTGATTTCGTTGGTGCTGGTCAATTTTTCACATCCGTCCCTTGCCACAATTACTGGAGTCATCAGCACCCCCGGAGGCCCAATCAACGTTCGTTCCCAACCCAACGGTCAAGTAGTAGAGTCGCTAGAAAACGGTACCCCGGTAGAACTGACTGGCATCTCAGAAAATGGCTGGCTAGAGCGCATCGATGGCACCTGGCTCTATGCCCCCTTTGTCGACACTACAGTAGAAACTCCGACAGAGGCAGAAGCAGGGGAAGGGGCGATCGCCCCTTCTGAAGCGCCCGATGAAACGTCTGAAACCACTGAAATGGCTAGCGAATCTGCCGAAGCCGCTGCCCCTAGCCGCAGAATCGCCTTTGCCAACACAGGTGGTGCGTCTCTCAATGTGCGCAGTGAGCCCGGCGGCTCTGTTGTGTCGGTCGTGCCAGATGGCAGCCAGCTAGAGCTCACGGGCAGAGCCCAGGCCGGATGGTTGGAAAAAGTAGACGGCACCTGGATATCGGCTCAGCTTGTTCGTTCTACGCCGCCCCAGAGTGTTGCGATCGCCCCATCGGAGTCAGATCCTGAGACGGACGTCAACTCGGGAGCTAGCCCAGAAGCCAGCCCAGAAGCCAGCCCAGAAGCCAGCCCAGATACACCTATGGCTTCTCCCCCTGCTGCTGAAGGACAGATCGGGGTCGTCGAGACCGAGGGCAATCCGCTGAACATCCGTAACGCCCCGTCTACAGATGAAGAGACAGTGGTGGGACGGCTACAAAATGGCGATCGCATCGAATTAACGGGAAACAGTCAGGATGGCTTTTTGGAGCGCACTGATGGCACTTGGGTGATGGCACAGTTTATCCGCACTGACACTCCTATCGCGCCCAATGGTCAGGCAACGTCTAATGCTGCAACAGAATCCCCCAGAGCCGAGGCTTCAGCACCCTCCTCAGATCCGTCCCCATCCCCATCCCCTAGCCCTCAACCCATAGCCGCTGCACCGTCTCCCAGCCCCACAGCAACCCCCCAGACAGCGCCAGAACCAGATGAGTCTGGCACCACTGAATCTGGCACTACTGGGATAGTCAACACCGGAGGAGGGCCTCTCAACGTGCGGCGTGAGCCATCGGCCAACAGCCTCAGCGTGTCCACTCTGCCCGATGGCAGCCAACTCGAACTAACAGGCCGTCGGGAAAACGGCTATCTGGAACGCACCAATGGCACTTGGGTAGCAGAAGAATTTGTGTCGTTGGATGAAGCGGGTACAGTCACAGCCACAACTCCAGCACCTACAACTCCAGCACCTGAACCCACATCCGCTGCGCCCACGGCAGCCACTCCACCCGCCGCTGCCCCTGCAGCCGCACAACCCTCTGCCAGCCAACCCGCCCAGGGTGGAACAGTGAGTACTGCTGTCGTGCAAACCAATGGCAGTTCGCTTAACGTGCGGAATGCACCCGGAGGTGCCGTCATTGCCAGTTTGCCCAATGGCACTCGCGTTGAACTAACTGGGCGCACCAGTGGAGGGTGGTCAGAGCGGAGCGATGGCACCTGGCTCTCCTCTCAATGGCTAAGTTCTAGTCCATCCAATGGCTCAGGTAACGGTGTAGGTAGCGATGTGCAAACCAGCTTTGTGCGCACCAATGGTAGCCCCCTCAATGTACGCAATGCCCCAGGCGGCACAGTAATTGGCGGGCTTGCCAATGGGGCTCAGGTTGAATTAACCGGGCGCAGTAATGGCGAATGGGTAGAGCGGAGTAACAGCACCTGGATTTCTTCACGGTGGCTATCAGCAGCCCCCAACGGCGTGGGTAGCGACGTGCAGGTTGGGTTTGTCCGCACCAACGGCAGCCCGCTGCTAGTGCGCATGACCCCTGGCGGCTCCGTTATCGGCGAAGTCGCTAACGGCAGCCAAGTTGAGCTGACCGGGCGTAGCACTGCCGGTTGGCTGCAACTATCCAACAATGGTTGGATTTCTGGAGACTGGGTAGTGCTGTAGCACGCCCAAATTCACCACATTCAAAGCTAGCGTTGCTGAGCATTCGACCCCACAAAACTCCCCATTTCGTCACATTCAGCTCGAATGAAGGGACTGCGGGAACACTCCCCATGACGGCACTGATAGCGCTGTTGTCCCTCTGTCGTCCGGCCCTGCTAGGCCCCGTTATTACCCCAAATTTGGGGTAATAACGGGGCCTAGCGTCATGCTCAGTTTTAGGTAACGTCGCTAATACCCTAACTCGCCTTCAATATGTCTAAAACACTACCCTCTCACGCCAAGGTGTTTCAGCACGTTAATTCGATTCTTAATTTACTTCGTAGCAGCCAATACATTAATTCTTTACGGGGAAGCGCAAAATCTACGCATTCCAACTTGGTATAGAAAAGCTGTCAGTCTTATAAAGTTTCTGTAGATGGCGACTTGATCTGTAGCCGTATAGATATTGCGCCCGCCAGCGCTTCAAGCTCTGTGGTGTGTATGTCGGGGCTGCGTCGGATATTGGGTTGCCGTTTTCGAAAACTTGCACAACTGCTCATCTCTGTCAGGCATTTAGGTTGATGGAGATGAGGACTTTAAATTCATTTGGAGTGGAAGCAGCTTTGATGTATCAAAGCATGTCCATACTCGGAGCGTTCGGCTTGTTTTAGGTATTCACTAATACGAAGCTGACGAGCTAAGCCAGCGTTTCACTTCAGCAGTCGACGTCGCACGTGATATTCAGAGGATGAACGAGATTTGAGCTATGGAACCTGAAGCGCAAGAATTTTTAGGTACCTTTGTTACAGAGTCATATTATTACTGGGCTGGGGTGTTCATGCTTCTGATTCATGCGGGCTTTTTAGCCTATGAAGGGGGCGCATCTCGCACGAAAAATGTGCTAGCCACAATGGTTAAAAACCTGCTAACGCTGTCGGTAGTTGGCCTGTCATTTTTCTTCTTTGGCTGGTGGGTCTATGCAGGGTTTTCTATCTGGCCGCGCTTTGGGCCAATTCTTGGCCCTTGGTCCAGCTCTTTACCTGCCAATCTGGGTACTCTCGATGGCGATGGCTTACTTGATTTTGTGGCAACCACTTACCCCTGGTCGGCAGAGATGGGCCCAAACCTGTCTGATAACTTGACAGGGGTATTCTGGTTTGCGTTCTCTTTGTTTGCCATGACTACAGCGTCTATCATGTCGGGCGCTGTGATTGAGAGAATTCGCCTAGGTTCATATCTGATTTTGGCGACCATCCTAGGTGGATTTCTCTGGGTGGTGGCTGGTTCTTGGGGATGGAACTACTGGGGTTGGTTCAACACCATGGGCTACCACGACTTTGGTTGCTCGGCTGTGGTGCATGGGGTATCTGGTTTCTTTGCCCTGGGCGTTCTGATCAATCTAGGGCCACGTATTGGTAAGTACGATATTGATGGCAAGCCTCGCGAAATCCGCCCTCACAACCTGCCGCTGACGATGGTAGGGCTAATGCTGATTTTTGTTGGGTTCTATGCATTTTTGGCAGGCTGCGTGATCTTTGGCCCCGGTGCTTTAACCGAAACCACCATTTATGGCTCGCCGATGACGCTGGCTTCGGTTGCCGTGAATACAACGCTGGCTCTATGCGTCGGCATTATTGGCGCCTATTTGGGGTCTAAGGGTGATCCGTTCTATACCATTTCGGGTGGACTGGCTGGGATTATCTCTGTGGGTGCGGGTCTAGACCTTTATGCCCCGCAGCTAGTGCTGCTAATCGCATTCATTGGCGCATTTACGATGCCCTATGTAGGGGTCTTTGTTGAAAAGATCGGCATTGATGACGCAGTGGGTGCTTTTGCCGTGCATGGGTATTGCGGAGTGCTGGGTGCAATGGCAGTAGGAGTGATGGCGACTGGATACACGGTAGGCGACTATCCGCCGACGAACTTTATGGCTCAGCTGATCGGCACCTTTCTCTGCACCATTGTGTTGGGGTTGATTCCTGGCTACGGCTGTAGCTGGGTGCTGAAGAAGCTGAATCTATTGCGAGTGCCCATTGAAGAAGAAATCGGAGGGCTAGATTTGGGAGACTTTGGCATTACGGGTTATCCCGAATACACCATTTATGCGCCGGAAGATGCGGCGGTGGATGGGGTGTCTGTTCCCACGTCTGTGGTGAAGTAATGAAGTGTTGAGTAAGGCTTTGTGCTGCAAGGCTTTGCTCTTAGGCAGTGATAAATGGGTGGTATTGTCGTCAGGCTGTTGTGGCTCCGACGCTTCCCTACTATGCCTAAGAGATGGTGTGCTACCTGCGAGTCCTTGAATTTGAATCGATTGACGTTATTTTGGGGCGGTTGACTATGGCAACTTGGTTACTTGGAGCAGCAAGTCCGTTTGATTCTTGGGAGGCGTTTGAAGGGGCTGTAGATGGGCCAACAGGTGGCGCAATCTATACCTTTGCCGATCGCCCGGCGCTCACTGGCATCATGATTGTGGTGGCCGCTTTGATCTTTGTCTATTTTCTATACGCCACGTTCAATATTAAGGCTGGGCATTCTCAGGCTAAGAGCCCGCCGATGCTGGGGCTGTTGCTCTTAGCGGGCGCAGCGTCTGTGATGGCTTCTGTCTATGAGGGTGTAGCCGATCGGCGGGTGAATCCGCAAGCTAGTCGTTCTGCGGAAACGGTGTCTATGTCACCTGCGCCGAAGTTGCCTACGGCTCTAGTGGGGATGGCTGGCATCATAAGCGGGAAGCGCAAGCGATCGCCCCGTCGCATTCGTTCAGATCGATAATCGTCGTTTGTGCGCAAAAATCTGTTGGAAAAAAGAGAGGAGCGTAAAAGCGCTCCTCTCTTTTTGGCTTATTTTTGGTTTATTGTGCGGTTTATTGCTGGTGTATCCCCTATACCGGAGTACACAGCACATCTTCGATCCGGGAGAGGGCGTTAGCCAGATCATCGTTGATCACCTGCACATCAAACTCGCTGGCGGCATCGATTTCAGTTTGAGCATGTTGCAGACGGCGGGCGATCGCCTCTTCTGAATCTTGCCCGCGCCCTCGCAGCCGCAGCTCCAATTCTTCGAGCGACGGCGGCAACACGAAGATCCGGAGTGCTTCGGGGAACGTTTGGCGGATTTGGCGCGCTCCGGCCAGTTCAATTTCGAGAATGACAGAATTACCCTGTCGAATTTGCTGTTCTACCGGCTGGCGTGGTGTGCCATAGCAGTTGCCAGCAAATTCAGCCCACTCCAGCAAATCGCCGCTTTCTACCATCTGGTAAAACTGCTGTCGGGTGACAAACTCATAATGCTTGCCGTTGATTTCTCCCACTCGAGGCTTGCGCGTGGTTACTGAAACAGACAGAAAAAACTCAGGATGTCGTTTTAGGAGCGATCGCAGCAGCGTCCCTTTTCCCACGCCGCTTGGCCCAGTTAATACAATTAGTTTTCCCTTAGCCATGCTCAACCCTCTCTGGACTTGGTGTACAAATTATCCCTTACTCCATGCCACGGTCAGGGAAGAATACGGTCAACATCCCATGAATTATAGGTGAGGATATCGCCCTCACACTGCCTACACATAGTTTCTACGTATCGGTTTGGGCCTCTTTGCTGATGACAAAGCGATTTGCCACTGTTTCGGGCTGAATGGCCGACAGAATCACATGACCTGAATCAGCCACAATCACGGCCCTTGTGCGGCGACCATAGGTCGCATCGATCAAATGCCCGCGCTCTCGAGCATCACTAATGATGCGCTTAATCGGGGCAGACTCTGGGCTGACAATGGCAATCACCCGATTTGCAGATACGATATTGCCAAACCCGATGTTGATTAAACGAATGTCCATAGGGATAACGGGTGAAATCGGGTGAATCAGTTAAAAAACGCCTTAGTTTTAATGGTATATGAAAAAAAATAAGCTACAAGAACCAATCGGGCGATTGTGAGTCGTAATGGGGCATGAATTCCTATTAGCGTGGTCACTTCAGTATGAATACGGAGTAACGGTTGCTTTGGTTTCAAATCAATTTAATGTTGGGATTCATGCCAGACCTGCCTGCGCTTCCAACCCTATGCACCACAATGGAAATGCGATGCTCTAAAGCTAAACTAACCCAGCGGGCAGGGATGTGTATGGCTATAAAAAAATACGGCAATCTCGCTGGGCGATCGCCGTACTCAGGGTTCTGATCGTGAACCAATTGAGAACTACTGAATTAAATTAAACACGACTGGAGGCAGAACGCACTCATCAACTCTTGCGATCAATACTTACTAACAAGTCCAGTCTTAGGACGTGTCATCAATTCCAACCAAAATCCCTATGCTAGGAGCGTTGCCACGCCCGACCCAAAAACCAGGCTAGGAGCTGTGACTGTTGATCTCTGGGATATAAGAGGCTAATTGATGACAGCCCCTAGTCCCATAACACTCTAATTAAAATCAGGGATTGAAACCGGGACGCCAACCGGAGGAGAAAAATTAGGCAGGTCGATGCCACCATTACCGCTAGAACGGCGGTTTCGTACGGCCAGCCGATAGCTAACGCTCTGCAGCTCCGCATGGAGGCGGCGATTTTCTTGCTGAATGGCAGTTACTTTCTCTTTGATCGGAGCAATGCGCTCTGCGAACTTCTCCCGATAGATGCCCGGCAGCTCTTGCACCACCTGTTCTAGCATGCGTGAGCGATCGCTCAACTCTTGCACCGTCTGCCGCAGCTGATGAATTTCGGCATCACGCCCGGCCAATTGCTCCTGGTAAAACCCCACCTGTTGTTCTACCGCTTGCAGTTGCTCACGCAACGCCCGCACCTCAAGCTGAGACTGCTCAGACGACGTTGCCGTAGGAGCAGCTTGAGCATTGTCTTTAACCAATCGAAACAGCTCTTGCGACAACTGCTGCACAAGCTGATCGCGCGTTTGCAGCTCTTCTCGCAGTTGCAATACTTCTGCCTGCAATTCATTGAAGCTCATAGACGAAGTTGAGGGGTTCATGTTACCACTCCAATTGGCTTTGTAAGGTTTGCGTCCCAGCGACGGGGGGATGAAGCGCGACGGATGTCTCGCCAGATAGCAGTTGCCGCCAACGTGCCATCTGCAACTGCAATGGATACCTGGTTAATCCCAACTTTGAGATCGCCCAGAGCAAAGAGGCGCGGGTGGGAGGTGCGGCACATGGAGTCGGTTTCTAACGTTTGCCCACTCCAGGTTAGATCTAAACCCTTGAGGTACTCGTTGTAATAATGAGACCCCATCGCAACTAGTCCGGTGTCGAGTTTAACAACTGACCCATCGGCTAGCTCTACGCCCGTCATCTCGTGGTTTTCTCCCAAAAAGCGTCGGATGGTTTGATCTACTAAAGGATAACCGTGTTCTTGTAATTTGTGACGCATTTCGTCACTAACTTGAAATAATCCGTGGGTAAACACCGTGATGTAGGGCGTGAACCAGTTGAGCACAAAGGCAGTGTTGATGTTGCCTTCAGAATTAACAAACAGCCCGCAGCGCGTGTCAGCAATTTCATACCCATCACAAATCATGCACACATGCAGGTTATAACCAGCATAGTCGTAGACGTTCTGCATGTCGTCGAGTTCGGGCAGGCGATCAATAATGCCGCTGGCTGCGATCACGTATTTGGAGCGAAAGACAGGATACGCGCTGTCTTTTTTGCCCACTTTGACCCGCACGGCAAAGGTATCGCCTTCATCAACCACCTCTTCGGCAAACCCCATGAGGTAGTCTGCCCCCAGTTCCAGCGCATGGTGCTGCCCCTGCTGCAAGAGGTCACGCCCCGGCGTCTCGGGATCTAAGCCGAGGTAGTTGCGCAGGTCTTGCATCCAGAAGGAGCGGCCCCGCCCTTTTTCCACCACGAGGCACGACAGCCGATAGCGCTGCAGATAAATTGCAGCAGAGAGCCCACCCGCCCCGCCCCCCACAATGACGACGTCATAGGTGTGGTTTAGGCGCTGGTGCAGGGTTTTCTTAGTCAGTTTCATGGGCAGTGTTGAACATTGAGGTTGTGGCTGAGCGTTGACGACCGTTACGAAGATTGCCATCACACGGGCTTTGCGCTTAATGCAGACTGAGCAATGCGCGCATTATCGATCTATCACGCATTGCTCAATTAACTACAGACAACTAACTATAGACAACTACAGATGAATTCACTATAGGTGGGTAGTAAAAAAGCTGCTAACCCTAGGCTAGCAGCTTCTCTAGGGCTCTTGGCTGAATTCAATCAGGGAGGCCCCGGGCATTGTGAAAATAAGGAGCTATTCAGCGGCGATCGCCTCTTCTACAGCTTCTTCTGGCTTCACCGTTAGGTAGCGGATGATATCCTCACTCAGGCGCATGGCGCGTTCCATCGCGGCAATCACCGTTCCCTGTGCGCTGTAGTTCATCTGCACGTACACGCCCTCGCGGTGGTTGTTGATTTCGTAGGCTAACCGGCGGCGACCCCGGAGTGTAATTTCAATATCGGTCGCATCCTGCTCTTTCAGGAACGTTTCGTATTTGCCAATGATTTGATCAATCTGATCGTCACCCAAATCTGGGCGAATGATGTACATCGTTTCGTAAGCCATCCAATGTTCTCCTTTTGGACTAGTGGCTTCTTGTACGGCGTAGCTCATGAATATGCGGTGTCGCACATCCTGCAGTTATGCCTGCGCAGAAGCAAGGATCTCTAATCTTAGCATCGAAGATAGCAGATTTAGAATCTTTCCCAAGCTATCGCTGTAAGGTGGCCCAAGGGCTGAGGGCGACTTTATGGTTGATCTAGCCTATGCGTTGGTTTGGGTGCGATCGCCCTGCATTCCTGCATTTATTACTGTGGCGATAGCATTATCAAACGGGCGATCGCTGTAGAGTATAGCCATGCAGGATTGAGGCGTCCTAGAATTTCCTTTCTAGGGCTGCTGTCTCAGATCGGAATCGTTAGAACGAGCGCGCATGATGCTTTTGCGGTATTGTCGTGGTCTACTAAGTAGGGAGATAACGACGGATGCAGAAGCTTCTAGGGCCTTGCTCAGGGTGATGCGTCTAAGTCAATCCCACACCGTGAGTTCGATAGCGTTGTTTCAGCCCCACAGCGCGGGTTAGAACAACACCAAGCCGTGCAGCCCACGCCGTGGGCTGCACGGTGAGGAATTTGCCGAACTGACGTTCTAATTAGGTCGAGGTGGGGCAGGTTTGCGCGGCGGCATGTCCATAGCTTGGCTTATAACTTCTGTGTTGAGTGTTCTCTAAATCGGCTGTTGTTGGGTTAGTGAGGGGTAAGTGAGAGGTTATGGCGCAACGCTATGTCCGGGTTCAAACCAATTCGGGGCATCTATACTACGGCCTGCTGCTGCTGGATCACCGGGTGCAATTGCTCGACGCGCCGCCGTGGCTCAAAGGGCAGCCGCTAGACCAGATGCTTGAACCCGATACCTATGAGTTATTAGCCCCCTGTGCGCCTTCTAAAATTGTGGCGGTGGGGCGCAACTATTTGAAGCACGCTGCCGAATTGGGGAATGAGGTGCCAGCAGAACCCCTGCTATTCCTTAAACCCCCTACAACGGTGATTCCCGCGAATATGCCCATTCAATACCCGGCGCTGTCGAATCGGGTGGATTATGAAGGGGAATTGGCACTGGTGATGGGCGATCGCTGTGTAGACTGCACCCCCGAAACAGCGCGCACCAAAATCTGGGGTTACACCATTGCCAACGATGTCACAGCACGCGATTTGCAGCGCAGCGATGGCCAGTGGACGCGCGCTAAGGGCTTTGATACGTTTTGCCCGCTCGGGCCGTGGATTGTGCGGGAAGTCAACCCCAGCGCTACCCTGCAAACCTTTATTAACGACGATCCTAACCCGGTGCAATTTGCGTCCATTAGCGATATGACCTTTTCTCCAGAAGTGATTGTGGCCTATATCAGTCAGGTGATGACACTGTTGCCGGGAGACGTGGTGCTGACAGGAACACCCCAGGGTGTGGGGGGAATGCGGGTGGGCGATCGCATTCGAGTCGAAATTGAAGGCATTGGGAGTTTAGAAAACCCAGTCGAAGCAAGGCCGATCAGTCCCCAAACGCCGACAGAGGCCGACCAGCCCGCTGAAACCGCAAACCCCTAGCGGGAGAGCATTTGCACAGCGGTCAGTATGGCAAAAACGTGAATAAGGCGGCAATCTTACTAAGATTGCCGCCTTATTCGTAGGAAGTCCCTAACCAATATTAAACTTCCCGTTACACTAGGCGATCGCACCCATTACTGAACTTGGCGATGCACCACCTCAGACAAACTGGGGATTTCTGCATACATGCCGCGAACAGACTGCACCACTGCAAAAATGACCGCCGTTAAGATCGCCAAAAAACCCACATTATAGAGGGTGTCGAGAATCAACCCAGAGCGCAAGATCGGCTCTAGCACCCAATCTAGCAACAGCCTGAAGAGAGAGCCCACAATACCCAGCAGCAATGCCTGCATTGTGTTGAAGCGAACGAAATGAGGGATGTTAGGGTTGCGCACCACCAACGCAAACAGCCCAAAAAACACAATTAAGCCAAAAAATGGAATCGTGGCGTACAAGATAAACAGAGGCATCAGTGGAGTGAATAAGAAGCTCAACTCGGGCACCTGACGCATGAATGGTCCCGCCAGCGCCACACTATCGAGCAGGGGCAGCAGGTATACAAGGCAAGACAGAATTCGATCTTTGGGGGTGGTGGTGCCGCGCCAGGTCATGGTTTTCTCCCAGAACTTCGTGTTTGCAGGCAATTAGAGCTTAACTCTATATATTGAAAATATTGAAACGGTAGACTCATCGTTAAGGCTGGTCTGATAGCAACGGTGGCGTCCTAGAGTGAGCTGATGTTAATCAGATGACAGATTTACAGGCCGGTGTGAGCCTGTACACGATCATCTCCACACACTAGAACATCGAATGTTGAGCATGATTTAAGCCAACTTAGCCGTACATAGCTTTACATATAAGTATCGCAAACTCTCTGCGATGTTGCAGCTTCACGGTCTAAACGGCAGTTCAGGCGTGCGGCGTTGCCCTAATCGTCACTGATCTCGGATGTGGGCAATGCGGAACCCCATTTGGCACTCAAATTGCTCAGGCATGGCGTCGACTAGTGGACTCAATGCTCGGCCACAGCGCAAGCGGCCTTGGTTCCACCGGGGTTGCCCCTGTTGATCGGCCATGAGGCATCCTTGGCAAACCTGGTCTAGCGGCACAATTTGGTTATCTTGCAGAATAACTAGCATGGTGATTCTCCCAGGGCGAAGCCGTCTTCATCCATCAGGAGGCCTAAAACACCAGTCTGCTTTAGGCGGGCGGTGGGCGGTTTCTTTTGCCCTTTATTCTATTGTACGTAGGGTTTTAGGTTGATTGCCGCGCGCTTAACCTGGGTTAACTCTTGCGGTTGATTTTATTATGGCCGCTGTCTACGCGGATCGTCGCCCCTTGTCATAACGCGGATGGTGTTGATTTTGTAAGATTGTCGCAGGGTGGGAGGTTAGCCCCTTGTTCAGCATTGGGTTTTCACAGGTTTCGGATGCAAGGCGGTGTGGCCTGCTGCAAGATATTGATTTGATGAAACTTTTTAGGGTGCAGATTTTGCCAGGGTGATTGCGAGTGTCGCTCACAGGCTTAGCCTCAAGCAGTACCCTTAAGCAGTAAAGGATCAACCTCCACTGCGCCTGACCGGAGGTAGTGCCACTGGCTGTCTTGCCATTGCAGCACCGTAGAGGGGACGTTGAGCGCAGTCTGGGGCGATCGCTCCCCCTGCTCTAGCTGTTCCAATTCTGCTGGATGCAGCGTTAGGACTTGCGGGAATTCGGCGTTGATGGCGGCAGTGGTGAGCAGCGGCGGTTCTCCAGTGCGGTTGACACTAGTGGTGGCGAGGGGGCCAGTGCGGGCTAGCACCGTGCGGGCGATCGCCCGATTGGGCACGCGAATGCCGATTGTAGTGGGGTTGAGGGGGTTAAGAGCTGGGGGCAGGCGATCGCTCGCAGGCAGCACCAGCGTCAGCGCTCCGGGCCAATAGCGATGGGCGATCGCCTGCCAGCCAGCTATCTCTGCGGGGGTGCCCTGCACAAACGGCCATAGGTCTGCAGCCTCAGCCCCCATGAGAATGAGCGGCTTGGTATCGGGGCGCTGCTTGGCGGCAAAAATCAGCGCCGCATGGTCTGGGGCAGAGGCCAACGCCGGAACGGTATCGGTAGGGAAGCTGATTAGGCGATCGCCCTGAGCAACAGCGGCAACCAGCGCAGTGAGTGAAACCTGAGGCATAGGGTTAAGTAGGGTGGTCGAGAGGCCTGTTACTATCTTTTCACGTCTCTTTTAGTGTGGTACAGAGTTGGTATGGAATCTAGCTCTCAAGACTCGGGATCAGAGTGGGGCGTTCGTGTTCGCACGTCCATCGCTCAACAGCTTGACACCTACTGGCGACAGCGCCATACCGCCTATCAACAGGGAACTGATCAGCCTGAGCAGATCAGCTTTGGGGATGCAGGCGGGGCGATCGCCCCCGCAACCCAACCGCTGCCTACGCCCGTGCAAGCCGCCTATGACTACTACGCCAAAACAGTGATGGAGCGCGACTGGGGCTCCGTGACGCTGCACAGAACCACAGTCGACGAGCGCCGCTTGTTGATCGTAAGGGTGCAGACCGATGGTGACGACGGGTGGATTGAAGTCTTTGATCAGGCGGGCACCTGCCTTGGTGTAGGCCGCACCTATTTAGAACTAGTGGCCTGGGGCGACCCAGAGACCCTCCGCGCTCAGGTCGAAACAGGGGAATTGCCACCCCAGCTCACCCCCGATCAGAGCCTCTGGAGCCAATCTGACGGTTAACCAACCGAACGGCTGATCGCACAGGCTCAAGCCACCGCTGTAGCCACTGCTGTGGGACAGGGGCAAGACTGGCCTAGCAAATTGGGCAGAACAAGCTAATGTCATAAAAACGGCTGACTCGCGACGAGGGAGTACTGAGATTCTCCTGTATTAGTCTGAGCCGAGTGAGCTATTCTGGTAAAGCCGCTATTGCCTAGAGCTGGCAATGCCCCAACCGATGCTCTACTGCCCCAATCAATCGTGCCAAGCGCCTAATTCGCCAACCCAGCGAACCTGCCAAACCTGTGGTGTGCCACTGCCCAAGCACTATTTGTGGGGAGTGGGTGTGTTCCCTTCAGGGCTAGCAGCAGGAGCGATGGTCGCCAACCGCTATCTCTATCAGGGCGATCGCATCTTTTTGGATACATTGCCAGGCTACTACCCTACGGCATCGGCGGATCGACTGCCTGAGTCATGGCTCACCTATCTGCGGCTGATGCCCCAGCGGGTGCATGTGCCCCAACTTTATGATGCCGTGGTGCCTGATGCAGCAGCGCCTGGGGCCTTGTTAGTGCTATTAGAAGGGGCAGCAGTCTGGGTACCGCGCTCTGGCGAAACGGTGTCTTCGGCATCGGGTGATCTGGAGAAGGTCTATCCATTGCCAGCGATCGCCCAAGATTGGCCCACCGCCTCGCCCCAGCGCCAGCTCAACTGGCTCTGGCAAATGGCCAACCTATGGCAGCCTCTCAGCGTAGAACAGGTGGCATCGACCCTGCTCAACCCAGAGCTGATTCGGGTAGAAGAGTCCCTCGTGCGGCTGTTAGAACTGCAGCCAGATCAGCCAGGGGCGATCGCCACTCTGCCAGACTTGGGCCGACTGTGGCAACAGTGGGCGACTGCCGCGCACCCCACGGTTGCGGCAGGGGTGCAGCACCTGAGCCAAGCCTTGGTCGATGGCAGTCTCTCTAGTGCGGCTCAGGTGACTGTTGAATTGGATCAGCAGCTTAGGGCGATCGCCCCATCCATCCCCCGCACCATTTCCCTCGCAACCGCCACCGACAAAGGCCCAACCCGCGCCCGCAACGAAGACGCCTGCTATCCCCCCAGCGGCACCGTCAGCCAGACGCTGCCGACGCAACTGGCAGAGGGGGCTGCGCCCATGGTGATTGTCTGCGATGGCATTGGCGGACACCAAGGGGGCGATGTTGCATCGGGACTGGCGATCGCATCCATTCAGCAGCATGTGCAACCGCTCCCGCTGGCTAACCTAGAACCCGACGCCATTCACCACGCGTTGATACAGGCGACCGCCGCTGCCAACAATCAGATTAGCCAGCGCAACGATAGTGAACAGCGACAAGATCGCCAGCGCATGGGCACAACCCTCGTTATGGGGCTAGTGCGCCAGCATGAACTGTATCTGGCCCATGTGGGCGACAGCCGCGCTTACTGGATTACCCGCCGAGGCTGCCATCAAATCACCCTGGATGATGATGTGGCGACCCGCGAGGTGCGGCTGGGCTATAGTCTGCACCGCGAAGCTTTGCAGCATCCCAGCTCAGGTTCCCTGATCCAGGCCTTGGGCATGAACGATTCAGCGCTATTGCACCCCACGGTGCAGCGGTTCGTGCTAGATGAAGACTGCATTGTGCTGCTGTGCTCCGATGGTCTGAGCGATGGTGATCGGGTAGAGCAGTTTTGGGACGTAGAACTGGCTCCGCTACTGGCATCCCTGCAGCCGTCTGACGCTGGGTCACGCGGTGAACGCGAGGTCGATCTGGGTGTGGCCTGCCAACGGCTGGTTGACTTGGCCAATCGCCTCAATGGGCATGACAATGTGACCCTGGGCATTTTGCACTGCCAGGTAGAGGCTGCCCATCGGTCTACCCCATCACCGGTGAAGGCGAATGCTATACCCCCCAGCGCCCCGGCAGTTTCGCCTCAGGCGACCTGGATGCCGCCGGCCCACGCCCTCTCGGGTGAGCCCGATGCTGCCAGTGCCAAAACTCAGCGGGTGGCACCTGCCGCCCTACCTGCCCGGCGATCGCCCTTACTGTCACTGTTAGGCGCGCTGCTGCTGGTGCTCGCACTGGGGGCAGGGGGGCTCTATCTGCTGTCGCGCTATGCGCCTGATCGGCTAGATGCCTTCTTAGGGCGATCGCCCCGCCCCGTGGCTCCCGATCCCGATCCCGATCCGGCCCAAGCGCTTCAGCCAGGCGCGCTCATCGAGCTAGGGCGCAGCGCAGATCCCACAGCGCCGCCCGTTGTTCTGTCGCCTCAGCCGCCCTTTGCGACCTCTGCTGACGTCCCTGCTGCTCCGTTTGCCAATCCACCTGATTCCGCCAATCTTCCTAGCCCACCGCCCACCGCCGCATCGCCAGGTGACCCAGGGCTAGATGCGCCAGTGCCAGAACTGCCCGCAGATACACCACTGAATGCCCTCACCAAGCGAGTGCCTCCGGGTAGCATTTTGCAACTGGTGAGCCAGCAAGGCGTGCTGCCCGATCGCTGGCTACAGGTGCGAGTCTGCTCAGTTGGGACAGACCTGCTGACGCAGCCCGTAGGGACGACGCAGACCCCGCCGCTGGCCGATCCCGCAGGTGCAAATGCAGCGCCAGACCCGGCATTAAATGCTGAGCCTGACCCGCCTCTCCCACCGGAAGCGGTGGTGCAGGCGGGCGAAGTAGGCTGGGTTGCAGAACCCATCCTTTCTACCCGATGGCGGCTAAACCAAAACCTGACGCCAGAACAGCAGGGGCGGTGTGCTACCGATCCCGTTGCTCCTAACGGGGAGGCGACGCCTAGCCCCGCAGACCCAACTAGCCCCTTGGAACCAAGTCCAGCCGAGCCTCTAGAGCCGTTGGGGTAAGGCCAACTGTCCCACTCTTTGATCCATCGCCCTTCAAAACATCCAACTCAGAAATGCTGGGATTCTTAGGTTATTAGTTTGGGGCGCAGGAAGATAACCAGATAGACTAGATCTGCACTGTCTCCTGAGTTGTGGCCCTGACTAGATGGAACGAAGTTTTGAGCCTGTTATGGGCGCGGTGGTGCGCCCCAAATGGAACAGGCCTCGCGCAGACGTAAGAGTCTGTCTTGGAGCTACTGTGTATAGATAAGTCCTGAAACCCTTGCGACCAGAGCTTTTTCCTCATCCCCCAACCCCTTCTCCTGTTCTGGGAGAAGGGGGGCCGAAAAGCCTTGTTTGGCCTCCCCTCGCCCATTTTTGGGCGAGGGGGACTGAGGGGGTGAGGGCCAAGATTGTGTAAGGGCCAAGATTGTGTATAAGCAGTAGGTCTTGGAGTGAGGGCGTTGCTGGTCAGTGTGGTGTTCAGTGTGGTGTATTGATGTCTGACCACTCTTCTAATGGGTTTCCGTGTTTGCGATTGGCAATTGATAGCCTGGCGGTCAAGGCAGAGGCCGATCACTATGCAATTTGGGTGCTTCAAGCGCCGCTGCAGGCGGGGTTGGTGCACCATGTGCAGCATTGGGGCAACGAGCTGACCCAAACCTGGCAGGCCTGGCAGGCGCTGTTCTCCTTACGGGCCGCTTCGGCCAATGCTCCGCCTCCTGATATTGTGTTTTCTGCCAATCCCGATCCGGCAGCGGCGACCAGTTATTCAGCTCGGTTGATGCAGCACTTGGGGGTAAACCTCTGGCAATGGGTCTTTGATGGCCCGACCCACACGAGCTTTGAGCAAAGCCGAGGGGTGTCGCGGGGCCGCAGTCAGCCGTTGCGACTGCGGTTAGAGGTGCGATCGCCCGAATTGGTGATGCTGCCGTGGGAAATCATGCAGCCGCAGTCGGGGATGCCTGCAGTGGGGGTAAACCAACGCGTGCTGTTTAGCCGCACTACTAATGAGGTGAGCACCCTCGCGCCCCAGAAAGAGGACTATGCCCTTAAGATTTTGCTTGTGCAGGGTCAGGAGACGGTGACAGCCGACGCTATGAACCCTAACGCAGAGTCGCAGGCGCAATCGGAGCACGGCAGCTCTAAGCTAGCGTTGGAGCAAGAGGCGTTGGCCATTGCTGAGGTGCTGCGCGCCGCCAGCTCTAACCAGACGACGCGCTTTCCGCCTCCGGTGCCCTGCGAGGTGACGGTGCTCGTGCAGCCGACTCCGGCCGAGTTGACCGCGCATCTTGAAACCCGCCATTTTAATGTGCTGTTTTACTCAGGGCACGGGATGCCAGGGCCAGGCGGGGGGCAGCTCTATCTGCGCCCCGACGCCACCCTGAGCGGCACAGAACTGGCGCAGGTGCTCACCCGTTGCCAAGTCAAGCTGGCGCTATTCAATGCCTGTTGGGGAGCCCAGCCTGATGAGCAAGATGGGTTAGCCTTGCCCCGCAGCAGCCTGGCAGAGGTTTTGATTCACCATGGGGTGCCGGCGGTGTTGGGTATGCGCGATACCATTGCTGACCCCGAGGCCTATGCCTTTATTCAACAGGTGGTGCAGGCGTTAGTGGAGCGATCGCCCATTGATGAAGCCGTGGCGATCGCCCGGCAGCACTTGCTATTCCTGTTTAAGTTCAACCATGTCACCTGGACGCTGCCGGTGCTCTACATGCACCCAGAATTTAACGGTGAATTGGTCAAACCCTTGACCGATGGCATCACCGAAATCCCCAATAATCCAGATAGTTGGATCGAGCCCTACTTTCCGCCAGCCGTGCTGCATTCCATTGAGCCCGCAGGACAATCTTGGCGGGTGTATGGCGGGGTGATGCGAATTGGCAGCCAAGACGGCAACGACGCTGTGTTGCGGGGCGGCACGGGGGTATCGCGACAACATGCCGAAATTGTGTACCGAGCCGGAGTCCAAACCGGTGAGGCGGCGGGCTATTTTTTGCGCGATCGCTCTCGCTATGGCACCTCGCTACAGGGGGTCAACAGCCAGTGGCTGCGGGTGCATCAGCAGGAAGTTCCCCTGAGCTCACCCACCCGACTTCGCTTAGGCACCCATGAGCTGGAATTCCGGCTTGAAGATTCTTAACAACTCTGTTTAAGACCAGCGAGATCCTAAACAATAAGGTCAGCATCCTTAGGACATGGGATTGCCCCCACATGGCTTCTCATAGAGGCGCGGTGGAATCGGTGAACCACCGACCGCTTAGGGGTCTGGGTTACCTCACCTTTTTCCTATAAATGCCTTATCATTCAAACCATCCTTAGGGGGGCAGCGCATTTGAGGGACGGGCTGAATAATTTTCTAGCCACTTGCGGAACTGCCACAGCGAGCCTTGTAGCCAATGATGTTGACATTTCACTACCGGCGCATTTCTGGAGACTGCTTTGACCTATGACTAGCGATTCTCACCACCGTCCATCCCTCACCCCGTTTCAGGCGCAGGCAGAGCTAGAGCTGCTGCAACTGTTGCTAAATCAGCGTGAAACGCCTTATGTGTGGGACCCTGCTGAAGCAAGTTCATCTGAATACTTCGACGCATTAGAACAGGAAATGGCTGCAGATGGATGGCAGAGTGAAGACTGGTCACCCTATGTGCAGTCGCTAACGGCCACCGTTGATCAGGTGTGGGCAGATCGCCCCGCGCCCGCAGCAAGCGCCATGTCTGGAGCTTCGGCCCCGCTGTGGCAGCGATTTACGGCTCAGGTTCCGGCTGCTATTGTCGATCGCATTCTGGCTCAAGTGAAACAGGTCTCTGCGACAAATCGCTCGCTTTCCGATCAACTGGTGCTGTGTGTCCAGGCAGTGCTCACCGAGTGGAACGAAGATGATTTGATTGTGCTGGCTCGCCCCTTTGCCTATGCAATGCGTGACGGCGCAGGCACCGAGCCTGTAAACGGCGTGCTGCAGTCGGTTCGCTGCACAGAATGGTCGAAACTGTCGAGTATCGAGCAGGCGCGGTTGAGTCTGGCGATCGCCCGTGTGGCGCTGGCTGAGTCTACTCCCGACGATGCCTAAGGATGCTTAACGGGTACTGGGTGATTCCTATTTCTATAGACCCGGTTTGGGAAAACCGTTAGTGAATCCGTGTGGCAAAGTTTATGTGCCGCTGAGGGGACAACGCCCGAGCCTTGAGGATGGCCGTCATCAACAGCGCATAGGACGCCATGCCCACCACTGGCAATAGCAGCAGGTTTACTATGCCGCTCACGTTCCATAGGGTATGCAGCAGTGCTGCAATCAAATAGCCCACAAGCAGCGTTCGCCAGCGCTGCCCCGGTTTGAGCATACTTAGGCCAATGCAATAGCCAAAATAGCCGCTGTAGGCCATATGCCCAGCAATCGACCCCAACATGCGGGGAATGAGGAGCTGGAGTCCTGAAAGTTGTCCGATATCGTAGCCAGATTGAGATTCTAAAACCTGAATTAAATCGGGAACGTAGTAGCCCAGCGTTTCTAGTAACGTAAAGCCCACCGCCGAAGCTGCCCCGAGCAAAATGCCGTCTAGCGGCTCTCGAACAGTGAGGCGATCGCTCAAACTATTTCCCTTCATTAGCCCTAGCCCCGCCAGCAGAAGCACCGGAATCGCCTTGAGCAGTTCCTCCATCAGGCCCGCCCCAAAGAACATGCCCACCCACAGCTGTGCCAGCGTGGGAGATGCGTCTAACATAAGCTGACCCGGGAGCACCTGCTGAAATACAAACGAGAAGGCGTCGAGCACTGGGCTCGCCAGCAGCAGCATCGTCGATCCTGCGACTGCCAGCAGCAGCCACCAGGGTTTGGGCTTACCGCAAAGTTGGTACACCACGAAATACGCGGCTGCGCCTAGATAGCCAGCCAGCAGTCCGTTAAACAGCAACGGTTCGCCCACCGCCACAAAGAGTAGCGCGACGCAAAATACCGTGAGCAAACCCGGCAGCAGATATGCTTTTTGAACCCAATCGTGTTCGGTAGAAAGCAGCGGGAACAGCTGGCTGGCCGTGACTCGCTCGCCTTGGGGAATGTGGATGGGCGATCGCTCCCCTGTCCTCACGGCAACGGGTGATGACGCCGCTACAGGCTCAAACAAGAACTGTGGCCCTCGATGCCCCAGTGCAATGCGATCGCCCGAACGCACCGTCCGACAGCCCAGCACTCGCCGTCCGTTGATATAGGTTCCGTTCGTACTGCCCAAGTCACAGACCTGCCAGCCGATTCGGCTGACTGCCTGCAGCTTGAGGTGATAGCGCGACACGCCGCGATAGGTGGCAGAATCCAACACAATGTGGCAGTCTGGCTCTCGCCCAATCACGGCGTCTTCCCCTAACGTCAGCAGATGAACGACTCCTTGCCCGTCCTCTGGCGAGACTTGCCGCAGCACCGCCCCTTGAGGAGTCTCATCCATGCTGATCCCTACCTCTCTCAGAATGCTCTGATCATATTAGTCCCAGTGTTTCAGCCTTTCACACCAGGCAGCAAGGGGGCGATCGCCCGTATGCCCACTCTGGAGGCGGCTTTAATTGCCATCAATTTTCATCATGCTGCTGTCTAACGCTGATTCGCGCGAGCATCTTGCACTGCCGCATAAAAGCTGACGATTGTGGCAGGAATACTCAACGCCAAAATCCCGGCTGTGACCGGCGTGCCCAAATCGGGCACCCCAGACGACAGCTCGAATACACTACCCACTGCGGCGATCGCCGCCACACAAGACACCATCAACAGTCCACCACTTTTTGGAGTCACGTCACGCCTCGCCTCTGTAATAACAATTTCAATAATTTTTGAACCAATCGCCCAATCACGCACTAGCGGCAAAACCAAAGCCGCACCTAGAGTCCCCACCCTGCAAAGGGTACAAAACAGGAATCGGCCTTGCAGCCAGGATTTTTCACACGCCCCTACGATAACGCCACATGTACGGTTAACTAAAAAATAACAGGACTCATGCCCATCACGCAGTGTCCTGTTATTTTTTAGCTAATTGTGAAGGCGCTTCTGTGGATCACGCTCGTGTAAATTGCATCAGGGATTTGCGTTAGGAAACAGCCTTCACCGCTTGAGCCGAGAAACCATGCTTCGACAGCTCTTGGTTGAGCACTAGGGAATTATCAACCCGATCCACAAACATAACGCCGTTGAGGTGATCCATCTCGTGCTGGATGACTCGTGCCAGCAGCCCATCGGCTTTACGACGCTGTGGGCGTCCCATTTCATCCTTAAAGCTAACTTCAATCACCTCAGGCCGCACCACATCCATATACACACCGGGTACGCTTAGGCACCCTTCTTGCAGGGCACACAGCGTTTCACCAGATTTCACAATGCTGGGGTTAATCAAAATCAGCGGTGGTGCTTCTGGGTTGTCTAACTCTGTGTCAATCACAATCAATTGCTTGTTTACCCCTACCTGGGGCGCAGCCAGCCCAATGCCGTCTTCGCTATACATGGTTTGCAGCATTTGCCGCGCAAACAGCCGCACCTCGTCATCAACCTTGGTGATGCGCTTGGCGGGCTGGCGCAGCACGCGATCGCCCAAGTAGTGCAACTTCAAAGGCGGCTGCTTAAGTTTCTTTTTTTCAACTAGAATTTGGGCTGTCATGGTGGAAGACTATTACGACACGATTAACGACGACGGTATCAAGACGCTGGGATTGGCTACTGTGATTAACTAGATTGACTCTAGATTGATTATTTCTTACGTATTTCCATCTTAGTGAATCTTGTAAAGGGATGGTCAGTTAGATCAATCCAGTTGATACTCCCCCGTTGATACCTAGGTACTGGGTGATGCTCAGATGATGGAGGATGCCCAGGTGATGAACAAGGCCCAAGTAATGACAGAGCAAAAGCCGTGGATTGGTTCTTGCATCGAGACATTGGGGACTTTGGTCAAAGCCTGTTGCCCGCTTTTAGTGCTGCAAGCTCAGCCCGATATCAATTCGATATCAAACTTAATAATTTAACCCAGGATAGTTAAACCTAGGTCTATAAATCACACCTTAGATGTAGCGTATTTTTGCAATTAAATTCTAAGTCTGGCCCAGATGTGGCATCTTAAGGGCGATCGCTCCTTTGATTTTTTTGATCTTGATAGTCTGATTCACCTCTAAATCTCTGCACTCCAATGCTGAATCATGCGGCAAGCCAGCCTGCATCCCCTTCCTCAAGCTCAACATTCCTCCATACTTTTTTCGGTCAGTGTTTTCGGTCAGTGAATGTAAAGCAGCCCGGTCATGCCCGACCGCACCAGGTACCGCAACAAGTATTGACATGTATTTTATGTAGATGCAGGAAAGTAAACGCGATAGTCTTATGCATGATTCTTTGCATTAGCGCTTAAAATCAAACATTCAGGGTTGCGCAGATGTCGGCATCGTCACCTCATTCTGTCTCTGTATCATGCTGAAACTGTTCACCAAATCTGATTACTTGCTTCGCGAAACTTTTTTGGGGCTCAAGCGGGGCGGCTGGATGAATTGGGCCGCGATCAGTACCGTGACGGTGCTGCTATTCTTGTTCGGCATTAGCCTACAGGCCTCTTGGCAGTTGGAAGGGTTGCTCAATCAATTTGGCAGCCAGCTTGAGATCTCGGTCTTCCTCAAGTCGGGGGTGCAGGCTGCTACGTTGGAACCCATGCTCCAGCAAATGCCCAATGTCACCGATGTCAGCTCTATTCCCAAAGAGGTGGCCTGGGAAAACCTGGTCAAGGACATGGGCATTGCTGATATTCGCGGTGCCACAGAGCAGCTCAATGGTAATCCCCTCGTGGATGAGATGAAGGTTAAGGCCAGCGGTTCAGACCATGTGGTGGCGCTAGCGCAGCAGATTGGCCAGATGCAAGGTGTGGATGAGGTGCTGTATGTGGATGAGGCAGTGCGACGCATTGCTCAGCTCAATCGTGGCCTGAGCTGGGTCAGCCTTTGGGTGGTCTCGATTTTGACGCTGACGGCGATCGCCGTAATCACCACCACCATTCGCCTGATCGTCATGGCGCGGCGGCGCGAGATCGAGGTAATGCAGTTGGTGGGCGCAACCGCCGCCTGGATTTATCTGCCGTTTATCTTTCAAGGCATCGCCTTTGGCATTGTGGGGGCGTTGGTGTCGTGGGGCATGATAGTGGGGCTGCAAGAGTTTGTCGGCAGTTTGCTGGCAGAGCAAGCCGACTTTATTCAGTTTGTGGCACAGGGGTTAAGCCTGGGTGCTGATAAGGCGTTGCTATTGCCGCTGGCACTGCTGGCGCTGGGCAGCTCTGTCGGGCTAATGGGCAGCCTGCTGGCAGTTCGCCGTTTTGCCCTGCGCTAAGGCTGTCGGTATGCCGAATTATTGAATTGATCTACCCCCCGCAGGCAGGATCGGGTTATCGGATCACTCGAAAATCAATCGAAAAAAGGCTGCAATGTCATGCATGACTCGACGTTGCGCTGCCTGGCTCTGGGGTTAAGGGGGCGATCGCGCCAGCCAAAACACACGCTATGCTAGGGAGTCACAGGTAGATTTAGGGCTACACACGTTGTAGTCTCCGTTGGCCCCCGCTTTGAGAACTGACTTGAGAGCTGATGGCAGCATGGATGTCAGCACAGCTCTGCGTTCTAAGTTAGACATTAGACAACAGTGAGAGCATGTTCTCTCGAACAGATTCACCGAATCTCTGATCTGCAATCTCGTTACATTCCTCCACCCACTGCCATGAATCCAGCCTTAACCCAGTTTGGCGAGCAGATGTCGCACCTCACCGGGGTTCGCGCCATTATGAAAGACATTATCGAAACCTTGAAAACCTCAGGGGGGAGAGATTTCATTAACCTCAGTGCTGGCAATCCTGTCATTCTGCCAGAGGTTGAACAGCTTTGGCGCGACTGCACTGAAGAACTGCTGGCCAGCGCTGAGTATGGTGAAGTCGTCTGTCGCTATGGGTCGAGTACGGGCTATCAACCGCTGATCGACGCCGTATTGGCAGACTATAACCGCCGCTATGGACTGGCGTTGAGCGATCGCAACATTCTGATTACGCCCGGCAGCCAGAGCCTCTACTTCTTGGCAGCCAACGCTCTCGGCGGCTACACCACCGACGGCGCGCTCAAGCGCATTGTGCTGCCTCTCAGCCCTGACTATACCGGCTATGGGGGCGTCACCCTGATCCCCGAGGCGCTCAAGGCCTATCGCCCTACTTTAGAGATTGAGGCTGCTGACCATCGCTTCAAATATCGTCCTGACTTTAGCCAACTTCAGATCGATAGCACCACCGGCTTTGTGCTGTTTTCGCGCCCCTGCAACCCCACGGGCAACGTGCTGACGGATGACGAAGTGCGAAAAATTGCCGCTCTGGCAGATCCCTTAGATGTGCCGGTGTTTGTGGACTCAGCCTATGCGCCTCCGTTTCCGAGTCTCAACTTTACCGAAATGACGCCGTTTTTTGGACGCAATATTATCCACTGCGTCAGCTTGTCGAAGGCGGGTCTGCCGGGTGAGCGCCTCGGCATTGCCCTCGGCGACGAGCGCATCATCCAAGTGCTAGAGGCGTTTTTGACGAACATGTGTCTGCACTCATCGCGATATGGGCAGGCGATCGCCGCTCGGGCCATTCAGTCTGGGCGACTGGCAGACCTCTCGACCCGCATCATCCGCCCCTACTACCAAGCCAAGTTCAACGTGCTGCAAACGGCGCTAGATGCCGCGATGCCGGGAGAGTTGCCCTGGTTTTTGCATCGAGGCGAGGGCGCAATTTTTGCCTGGCTCTGGCTCAAAGATCTTCCCGTGACCGATTGGGAGTTTTACCAACACCTCAAAGACGTTGGCGTGATCCTAGTTCCGGGTGAGCCGTTTTTCCCAGGGTTGGATGAAGACTGGAGCCACAAGCACGAGTGTTTTCGGATTAGCTTGACCGCTAGCGATGCCGAGCTTGAAACGGCGATGCAGCGTCTAGCCCAGGTGGCGACACAGGTGTATGCCGCAGCCCCGGCCATGCCGCAAGCAACGGTGCAAGTGTAATGGCAACATCCAATCTTGATGGCTGGTTAACCATTGGCAAAATTGTCGGCGTGCAGGGGCTCAAAGGTGAGCTGCGTGTCTATCCCGATACTGACTTTCCAGAACGGTTTGAGCATCCGGGGCAGCGGTGGCTGTTGCGCTCTGATGCGGCTGAGCCGCAGGCGATAGAGCTGCTGGCGGGGCGGTTTATGCAGGGGAAGGGGCTCTATGTGGTGAGGCTCGCGGGCATTGATGACCGCAGCCAGGCTGATGAACTGCGGAATGCTCTACTGTTGGTGCCCGAGGGCGATCGCCCCCCCTTAGAAGACGATGAGTATCATCTGGTGGATCTCATCGGCCTAGAGGTCTTCGACCAAGCCACCCAGGCGCTGATTGGCACCGTCATCAGCATCATCCCAGCAGGCAACGATCTGCTAGAAGTGAAGCTCACGACGCCACGCCCTAAGCATCCAACGGCTCTGATTCCGTTCGTTAAAGCCATTGTGCCCGTGGTTGATCTAGACAACCGACGGGTAGAGGTGATCCCCCCTGCTGGATTGCTGGATTTGTAGACCCTGTGGACTCCGAGCAATGCTGGTTAGGCGATCGCCCGATCGGCCAATGTCACCGCATCCAAAAAACCAGTCTCATCCAAAATTTGGTAGAGGTGAACGTTGGTTTCTAATAGGCAGGTGTGCCCACTTTGAGGCAGGATGTGCAGTTGCGCATCGGGAAGCTGCTGCACCAAGGCACGCCCTTCTTCTATCGACGGCAACAGGCGATCGCTCCCACTTGCCACCACCAATACCGGCTGAGCAATGGTCGCCAGCTCAATCGGCGCAATCTCAAAGGTGCGAATTAATTCCACCCGCCAGTAGGCGCTCTTGGGGCTAACCGATTGAGTCGCGTGCAGCAGCTCTTGCGCCACGTCTGGCGCAAGCCGATGCAATGCCCCCAGCAATGGAAACAGCACAAATGAACCCGGCAAGTAAGTGAAATCTGGCAACCAGTGGGTAAAGGCAGAGAGCGATCGCAGCAGCGGCATCCGGCGGATGGCCGAAGCCGGATTCACCAAAATCACTCGATCAAATAAGGGCGTCTGATCCGGCTTAGTCAGGCGCGCTGCCCGCTGGGCCACCTTCAGCGTCAGACACCCGCCAAACGACTCACCACAGAGATAGACCTGATGTCGGGGATTCGAGTCTAACTCGTCCTGCACCAGCGTAATGACCTGGTTTGCCAAATCATCCCAACTGGTTAAATCATCCGGCGGAATCACCAAACACCGAATGTCAAACACCGCTCCTAACGACTCAAGCTGAAGCCGCAGCAGCTCTCCCGTTCCATCCATGCCAGGCAAAAAGATAAACAGAGGCGCGTCAGGATGTTGGGGTAGCGGCGTCCGAAACCGCAATGGATGATGTGGAAGGTGAGGGTTCAAAGAATCCATAACCGAAGTAACAGGTGAAAAAAAATTGAAACGGAAGGGCACTTGGGGTCAGGCTCAAGTCAATCTCCGGTGTGCTGAACGATGCCCATGCGTTGACCGGAGTTTCAGACAAGCTACTTCATATCGAAACTGAGACCTGAGTTCGGGGGCTCAACGTAGGCAAAGAAGCAGGGCTGCTGAGCAGGGTCGCAATTTCGGTATGGCACTGCTGGGTAATACTAGAAACCATCTGGCGAGCCAGCTTTCCCTGATAGCCCTCACGATGGGCTGGCGTAATCTGAATCGGTCGCCCAATCAGCACATTAACCCGTTGGTAGATGATGAAGGGATGCAGCCCTGGCTGGTAAAACAGGGGCTCAGTTGGGTCAAACCAGCTCAGCATTCGCACCGGAAAAAACTGGGCATTGCGCTCGCGGCGAGAGGCGATCGCAACCGGCAAAATCGTAATCTTGGGTGCCGTAGACCGCAGCGCTAAGTGCGCAAACCCTCGGTGAAAGTTGCTAATGGCTTGGGGCAGCGTCGAATTCACCATCGGCTGTGCCCCCTCAGGGAAAATGCCGATCGCGTCTTGGTTGTGCAGCGCATCAGAGGCCTGCTGAAAAAACGTCTGTTGGCGCTGAGCAGGCTCATCTAACGGAATGGCCCCTAACTGGGTTACAACATCTTTCAGTACTGGAACTTGCCCCATGTAGTGGTGACAGGCAAACCGTACCGGACGGTTGAGTGCTGCCATCACCACAGGCACATCCATAATGCTGCGGTGATTGCTCACCACGATCAGCGACCCCTCTTGGGGAATCCGATCTTGGAAGAAGGTATAGAGCTGGGTCTGCATCAACGACAGCAGTTGATGAGAGAGCTTGAGAGGCGCTAAATCAGGCATGATAGTGGAGCAATCGCACGGGTGCTGCAACAGCGAAAGAGAAATGCAAAGAAAGTTTACATTGTTTCTAATATCTTTACTTTAGCAGTCTGCCCCGGCTTGTGCATCCACCGTTAGCATGGAGCCCCATTGGCCCAGGCGCAAGGGATGCAAGAGAACTGCAAGTGGGCAGAACATGCTTTAGCCAATCTCATCATCCTTGGGGTGCAGAGGGTTCAAGCTGGCGCTCGGTCGGTTGCTGGGTAAAGGCGATCGCCGCTTTGATCAGTCCTTCAAACAACGGATGAGGGCGATTAGGGCGCGACTGAAACTCGGGATGGAACTGGCAAGCGATGAAGAAGGGGTGGTTGGTTAACTCCACCATTTCCACCAAGCGACCATCGGGCGAGGTGCCACAAATTTGGTAACCCGACTCTAAAAACAAGTTGCGGTAGGCGTTATTAAACTCATAGCGATGACGATGGCGTTCATAAATCACCTCTTCTTGATAGAGCCGCGCCGCCAGCGTATTGGCCGCCACACGGCAGGGATAGAGTCCTAGCCGCATCGTGCCACCTAAATCCACCACATCATGCTGCTCTGGCAGCAAGTGAATGACCGGGTTAGGGGTGCTGGGCTCAAACTCCGCACTGCTAGCCTGGGGCAATCCCGCCACATGCATGGCCCATTCAATCACCGCGCACTGCATCCCTAGACACAGCCCGAGGAAGGGGATGCCCTGCTCTCGTGCATATTGGATGGCCGTAATTTTACCGTCGATGCCGCGCACGCCGAATCCACCCGGCACCACAATGCCATGAACCCCCGCTAGGGTTTGCGCTACGGTAAGCGGCTGCAAATCTTCTGAATTGATCCAGCGGATTTGCAAATCGCCCCCATTGGCTAGCGCGGCGTGGCGCAGAGATTCCACCACAGAAAGGTAGGCATCCGATAAACGCACATACTTGCCCACAATGGCAATTTCGAGCAGCTGACCGGGCTGGTGGATTTGCTGCACCAGATGCGTCCAATGGGTGAGGTCGGGCGATCGCTGCTCTAATTGCAAACTATCAAGAACCTGATGCGCCAACCCTTCTTTCTCCAAGTTGAGCGGCACTTCATAAATGCTGATGGCATCTTGCGATGTCACCACGCAAGACACAGGCACATCGCAAAACTCCGATAGCTTTTCCTTGATGCCAGGTAGCAATGGGCGATCGCACCGGCACACCAGAATATCAGGCTGAATGCCAATAGAGCGCAGTTCCTTTACCGAGTGCTGGGTCGGTTTGGTTTTCATTTCTCCCGCAGCGGGAATCCAGGGCAGCAGCGTGACATGGGCATAGAGTACCTGATTCCGGCCCACCTCTTTGCGAAATTGGCGAATCGCCTCCAAAAACGGCAGCGATTCAATGTCGCCCACAGTGCCGCCAATCTCCGTAATCACCACATCGGGATTCGTATCTCGTGCCACCCGCAGAATTCGCTCTTTAATTTCTTGCGTGATATGAGGAATAACCTGCACCGTGCCGCCTTCGTAATCGCCCCGGCGCTCCTTATTAATCACCGCTTGATAGATTGCTCCGGTAGTGACGCTGTTGAGCCGAGACATCGAGGTGTCGGTAAACCGCTCGTAGTGCCCCAAATCTAAATCCGTTTCCGCTCCATCCTCCGTCACAAACACCTCACCATGCTGAAACGGGCTCATGGTGCCGGGATCAACATTGATATAAGGATCGAGCTTGAGAATGGATACGGAATAGTCACGGGATTTGAGCAATCGTCCTAAGCTCGCCGCCACAATGCCTTTTCCAATGCTGGAAACGACACCGCCAGTCACAAATATAAACTTTGTCATGAGAACTGGATGAAGGATTAGTTGAGGGTCAGGGAGAGGTCTATTCACATCTTGCATGACTATCCAAAAGCAGCAGGCTGCTACCCTTCGGATTCTGAGGGATGGAAGAAGAACGATAGGAGTTTAGGAGGCTGGGGGCATAGCGCTATAACCCTTCAAAATCCTGACATATTTGGGCCAAGTCAGCGCCCACGTCAGCGGAACCTGACGGGGTATCTGTTCTCTCACCTGCTGTATCAGGTCTGATTGTGGAACCTGTCTCGAGGAATAGTTCTGCCAGCCAACTCTATCCCTATTTTCATAAACTCTCTGGCTTTAGCACTCGTTGATATTGATACGCAGACAGATGAACAAAGACCAAGAACCCATTCATTCTGGCATGACATGGGGCGATCGCTCTTGCAGAGTAGATTGTTGCGATCCATAAATGCGGTCGGTTGTGCACCCCCTTTAGATAGATAAAGGAATGCGCTAAACTGTCATGGAAATGAGAGTAGCCCAAGAATTTAAGGTAATTTCTGGCACCTGCATGAACCCCTGTAAACGGGCAGCGGGGCTCTTGATAACTAAGTGTATAACGTCTCTAAGCAACGTCTTCAGGCTGCATTTGCCTTACTTAGTGAGTTATCAGAACTGAACCTCTACTGTTTGGGAAGGCGATCACACTATCTTACCCCCGTGGGTTCGATTCAACCTCTCTTATCCGTGTCCAAGGCGAACTCCCCTGCATGGAACAGTAGCTTTGGTTTCGAGTGGTTAGAGTGTGGATAGAACTCCGAGCCGCTGAGATGTGGCTAAGCTTCACCTCTCCAGCAATGGGCTCAACAGAAGTTTTTTGGGGCGTGTTCTGACTGAGTCGTCATCTAGATGATACAAATGCTTGTTACTTACAGACACTTGTGACCTAAGGAGCACAATTTTAATGAATCCATATACCCGCAAGTTAACCGTTGGTTTAGCTACCGTTGGTTTAGCTAGTGTGATTGCCAGCTTAGCGCTTACAGTTATGCCCTTTACGACTAGCACTGCTTGGGCTCAAACCGTTTTGCTAGAAGAGAATGGAGCTCTCGAAGAGGGTGACATGGTGCTGCCGTCAGATAACAGTCTCTACGATGAGTTTCAAATCGAGGGGACAGAGGGGCAGCGGCTAATGGTGCGGATGAAGAGCGAAGACTTTGTGACGTATCTGGCTATCCTAGACCCAGAAAATCCCGCTAATCCAGTGCTAGGAGAAAACGGCAACGTCTCTGACAGCAATGATTCGCAACTCGAAGTAACGCTACCGCGTGACGGCACATTTGTCGTGATCGCTAATGGGTTAGACAATACGAGTCGGGGAGCCTATACGTTAGAGGTGATGGTGCTTGACTAAGCGAGTGTAATGATCATTTAGCACGTTGATGTAGTGTGAGTGAGCCGCTCTCCCCAAATGCTGAGGGTTGAGGCTGTCTCTCTCTGCCACGGCAGTTCTGAGCAAGCAAATCTCACCGTGGAAAGCTTTCGTCAGTCGGCACTTAGCGCCGACTGACACACCCTGTTGCAGCAGCAGTTGTATATGAACACGTGGGTTTGAGATGGGCATAAACCCCTAATGCGCCATGATACGAAACATTAAAAGCTTTGGGGTATCGCCTATCGCGCGACTTGAGTTTAGAAAAAACACGCGGTCAATTTTTTGGCCTAGCGCTGAGCTGTCCACTGCCGGAGTCGCTCGGAGGTGATAGCACAACGTTCAGCAGGAAAATCTTCCAGAATATCGTTGGCGGGCTGTGAGAGCGATTCGGGTGGGCGCTGATTAAAGCGACCTAAGGCTGCATAGCTAATCAAACCCAGATATTCTCGAACGGCCAAGAAGGAGCGATCGCTCCACCCTACATGCTGAGGCAAGGGCGCAATGTGGGGAATCACAGAAAAGCCTAGGCTCTTGAACGTCAGCCAGGAGCGCAGCATGTGAGGGGAATCTGTGATGAGCACAATGCTATTGATGCCCTGCGGCCCTAAGATTGAGGCTGCAGAATAGGCTTCTTGGCGGGTGGTTCGGGCGCAGATGGTTCCTAGAACTTGCTCCTTCGCAAGGTTAGTCTGCTGAATTTTTTCGACTAAGTTAATGCTTTGCTGACGTCCAGTGACAAACACTCGGGGCACTCGCCCGGTGGACATCATGTCTACCGCCATGTTGTAGCGATCGCCCTCTATCTCTCGACTGCGGGATAGCACCACGACTGCATCTGCCGCCTGCCCAGCATCTTTGGGGACAAACTGTACCAACAACTGCGTTGCAGGGATTGAAAAGAGTGGTGAAATGACAAACCAATAAGTCCCAAGTAGGGCGATCGCCCCGCGAGTCATCCAGCGCCGTATTCGGGGCGAGCGTGCGAGTAGCATCACTGCAATGAATACAAGCAGCGCTAGCGTCACCGCAAAAGGACTCGTCAGTAAGTTATACAACCCCCAAGAGAACCGAGTCCAACGTAACCCAATGAAGGAGCGAAGTGCTTCTAGCATGACGAGGAACTGCCTGTAAGAACTCTGTAGAGTGGATGGCTGCCATCAATCTACCCTACAGAATTCTTAACGTAGTGGCTCGGCTAGATTTGTGAAGCAAATCTCACACAAGACGAAGAGAATGTCCGAACTTAGTAAATTTTAGCGGCTGCAACAAAAAGAAGATTCAGGACGATAGATTGTGGCGAACCTTGCTATCCCACAGTTCCCACCCTACTCATCCATCTCACTATCCATCTCAACAAAAGGTCTAGAGGGCGCGCAGCAGGTGACAGTCAGGATTGTAGCGACACCGTTTCCATCTCTTCTACACATAAGTCAGGGCGCAGCACCTGAGCTTCACGTAGATAGGCATGATTAAACTCCACAGGTGTTGATGCATTGATCTGAATCAAAATTCGGATGCATCGCTCCAGACTTCCGGCGACATACATATGCTGCACATCAAGAAACGGCACATCCCCCCAATGGGGTCGCTGGCGGGCGATCGCCGCAGGAAAAATTGCATCTAAATCTTGGGTGACTGAAAACATCACGCTCACAATATCATCGGGGTTAAACCGATTTCGACGCTCCAGTTCATCCAGCAGTTCTGTCACTGCATCCCGAATCGCCTCTTTAGAATTTTCAGGAACGGTAACCGCTCCTCGAATTGCTTGAACTCGCCAACCCACGTAGCTTTCCTCCTCGGTTGCGAAGATGTAGTGGTCTAAATGCTGCGGTTGCTGCATGACTAAAGCTGCCACGCCAGCGCTCTCTCACTTATACAGCAATGTTAAACGCTTGGTTTTGCAGAAGGGGCCTACAGGCTTCTCTTTGTAGCGGATCTCTTGGCCAATCGCACCTACCGGCTTGCATTTATTACGATCGCACCTGCGGGGCTTGGGTCAGTCCGCCTATAGGCACAGCTCACTGTTCAGCATGCCCTAAATGCCTTGAAATCTGGCAATAGTGTTGATTTTTTGCTGCTTTATAAGATTCTTATGGATCTAGGTAGGGCGATCGCCCAATCCAGTTCTATCGCCTCGCATCCTACGGACGATACATCCACAGCGGCAACCCACTCGTAGAGAGTTCAAAATCGAGCCACTGCGCCGAAGCGGAGATCCGTCCCGTTAAACTTCCGCCGAACGGGTTAAGGCGGCTAAGCAACGGTTTCTTTTCTTCTAGCGTGAAACACGGGGTTTTCTCAGGATCAAGCCCTGCGAGTTCTGCAGCCCATCGGCGGGCGTCTTCCTCAGTGCCGAGGCGATCGACCACCCCTAGTTCTAATGCTTGCTGTCCAGTAAAAATGCGCCCATCGGCAAACCCTTTAACCGTGTCTACTGCTAGGTTGCGCCCTTCTGCAACCGTGTTCACAAACTGGTTATAGCTCGTGTCGATCAGCTCTTGCAGAATCGATTGCTCGGGATCGGTCAGCTCTCGATCAAAGGCAAGAATATCTTTATAAGGGCCAGACTTGATGACCTTAAAGGACACACCAACCTTATCCAGCAAGCGTTCTAGATTATTGCCCCGCAAAATCACACCAATGCTGCCGGTCACTGTGCCTGGATTTGCCATAATGTGCGGCGCACCCATGCCGATGTATACACCGCCAGACGCAGAGATGTTGCCAAAGCTCGCCACAATTTTGATTTTTTCTTGCAGTCGCTTCAGTGCTGCATAAATTTCTTGAGAGTCGCCCACGGTGCCACCTGGGCTGTCGATTCGCAGCAGCAGAGCCGGAAATTTTCGATCCTCAACTGTCTTTAATGCTTCGAGCACGCGAGTTCGCGTGGCACCGGCGATCGCCCCTGTAATTTCAATGCGCGCAATTTGTTTCCGAAACGACCGCTTTAAAAACCAAACCATGAGCTTTTGCAAACACTGCTAAACAAACGTAAACCGGAATCAGGCTGCTCAATGAGAGAGCGTTAGAGCAACCAAAGACGAGGGTGCGCCGCCATAGCCATGCTTCTACACCCCACCTATCCATACATTAAACTGCGCCCCCACAGGGTGCACCCAGGCAAGATGGTATCGAGATGGCGATCGCCATAATGAGAATAGACACGGCATGACTCACGCTCTGTCCCGAGCCCATGGCTATAAGTGGGCAGAGCCAGCCCAACGCGCTATTCTTTAGTGTGCCTTATCTCTTGCCATTGGGGATCGGTAACAATCAATCCACTCGCGTGCATCTCAATAATTCTCTCTTGGCCGTTTTCCGATTCAGTTCTGGGCGAGACGTGCAGGTGAGACGCACAGATGTCAGCCTGCGCTGCATAGATCCACTGCCCCGTCCATCGTCTCAGTAAGCTAGCTACAGGCTCTTCCAGAATTCTTACGTGCGGCGATGTCGCTTAGAATACCTTCCCTTTGCAAAATCCTTTGGGACAATCAAAAACACTCACTACCCAGGCAACCCCATGACTGAAGTAAAGCAATCAAAGCCCACTATTGATTCAGTTGATTCATCTGATTCGGTGGATTTGAGCGATGCCGCCTATTACTTCAATCGCGAACTGAGTTGGCTAGAGTTTAACTATCGCGTTCTCTACGAAGCCTTTGACTCTCGCACACCCCTGCTAGAGCGGCTCAAGTTTTTAGCTATTTTTAGCGCCAACCTGGACGAGTTTTTTATGGTGCGGGTTGCCATTATCAAAGAGCAGGTTGAAGCCAATGTCAGCCTCATTACGCCCGATGGCCGCACGCCGAGTCAGCAGCTAGACGACATTAGCAGCCGCCTGCGCCCAATGGCTGTGGAACAACACCGCTTTTTCGAGAAAACCCTGCGCCCCCTGCTGGCCTCCAACGGCGTTCATGTGCTGAATTACATCGACTTAGATCAAGAACAGCGACTGTTTTTGCGAGACTACTTTGAACAGCGCATCTTTCCGGTGCTCACGCCCCTCGCCATCGACCCCGCGCATCCCTTTCCCCACATCTCGAACCTTAGTCTCAACCTGGCGGTGCTGGTCAAAGATCCGCAAACCAATAGCGAAAAGTTTGCTCGGGTGAAGGTGCCCAACAGTTTGCCTCGGTTTGTGGCGTTTCCAAAGGAGCTGCAACATCAGGATCAGAACGGGACGGTGTGGACGGGAGTGCCGCTAGAACAGGTGATTGCCCACAATCTCGAAGCGCTCTTCCCTGGCATGAATATTCAGGACTATCATCCCTTTCGCGTGACCCGCGATGCGGATATTGCGCTAGAGGAAGAAGAGGCCGATGACCTGCTGTTAGCGATTGAGCAAGAGCTGCGGAAGCGGCGGTTTGGCGGCTCTGTGGTGCGGATAGAAATGCACTCGTCGATGCCTAAGTCGATTCGTCAAACGCTGATGGAAGAAATGCAGGTAGAGGAGAACGATGTCTATGAAGTCGAAGGGTTGCTCAACCTGAAGGATTTATTTTCGCTGACGGGGTTTCCGCTGCCGCAGCATCGCGATCAGCCGTTTACGCCGACGATTCCGCCTCGGTTGCGATCGCCCATGGATGATCCATCACTGCCCCAAGTAAACCCGATGAAGATCTTCGCCGCAATTCGTGAGGCAGATCTGATGGTGCACCATCCTTACGAATCGTTCACCGGGTCAGTGGAGCAGTTTATCACCCAAGCGGCGCATGACTCTAAGGTGCTGGCAATCAAGATGACGCTCTATCGCACTTCGGGCGACTCACCCATTATTCAATCGCTGATCGATGCTGCCGAAAATGGTAAGCAGGTTGCGGTCTTGGTAGAGCTGAAGGCCCGTTTTGACGAAGAGAACAATATTAACTGGGCCCGCAAGCTAGAGCAGGTGGGCGTGCATGTGGTCTATGGAGTGGTGGGGCTAAAGACTCATACCAAGGTTGTGTTGGTGGTGCGGCAAGAGGGCGATCGCATCCGCCGCTATGTTCACATTGGCACAGGCAACTACAACCCCAAGACCGCTCGGCTTTATACCGACATCGGGCTATTAAGCTGCCGAGAAGAGTTGGGGGCTGACCTAACGGATTTGTTCAACTATCTGACAGGTTATTCTCGCCAGCACTCCTATCGCAAGCTGCTAGTGGCTCCGGTTAATTTGCGCGATCGCATGATGGCGATGATTCGGCGCGAAACTGAGTATGCCCGCCAGGGGAACCCCGGCCTCATCATTGCCAAGATGAACTCTCTGGTGGATGCTGCCATCATCCAGGCACTTTACGAAGCCTCGCAAGCAGGGGTTGAAATTGACCTGATTGTGCGGGGCATGTGCTGCTTACGCCCTGGTGTGGCAGGGGTCAGCGACACGATTCGTGTGCTCAGCGTGATCGGACGGTATCTGGAGCACTCGCGCATCTTTTACTTTGGCAACAATGGCAATGCTGAGGTGTTTATTGGCAGCGCCGACTGGATGCCGCGCAACCTCGATCGCCGCGTCGAGGCGGTCACGCCCATTGAGGAGCCATCGCTGGTGAAGGCTCTTCGAGACATTCTCGATATCTTTCTCGAAGACAATCGCCATGCCTGGGAGCTTCAGCCCGATGGCAGCTATACTCAGCGGGTTCCCGATGAAGATGAGGATGAGCGCAGTGCTCAGGATATCTTCATGCAGTTAGCGGTTGAAGCTGTCCACGCAGGGCATTAATGCTAGGGGCTATCATCAATTAGCCGCTGATATCCCAGAAATCAACAGTCACAGCCCCTTAGCCTGGTTTTTGGGCCGGGCGTGGCAACGCTCATAGCATCAGGCGTTTGGTTGGAATCGATGACACGCCCTGCCCTCAGCCAAAGGTGCGACCGTTCCAGCCCCAGAGATACCCCTGGGCATCGGCAAATTCAATGTAGGTGCGATCGCCCGGCACACCCAGCGTCTTGCTCACCATCTGGCAAAAGGCCTGAGTCATGGCCTGGGTTTGGCTCGGCTGAAACGACCCCACACTTTTAATTTCGATATAACAGGCGGGGTCAAACGTGCCGCCAAAGGTCATGGGCACATCAGCGTTGAACGCCGTCATCACATAGGACTCAGGTTTGCCCACGTGGGTTGCCAAGCTCGTAGACAGGGCTTGCAGCAGGTGCTTTACGGTATCGGCATCCGGCTGGGCTACAGAGGTCTGCACAGAAATTAACGGCATAGTCTTTAATCATTGCAACTTCTAAACTGTATACCAGGCATTTTGAGCCTAAAACAGCGTCAGGGTTCGTAGCGCCTGCATCAGCCCTGGCACTGCTGCCGCTGCCCATGCCCCCTCGCCTCGACGCCCCGTCAGCACCAGCAGCCGCAGCCCATAGGCCTGGGGAAAGCCCTCGGCTTCTAACCAGAGGCGATCGCTCTCCACTTCACAGCAAATCTGTTCCTCTGCCATTAGCTCAGCTGTCATCGCCTGCATTGTATCGGCCAGTTCTAGCGCCAACCGCTCAAAGTCTCGCATTTCTGCATCGGTCAGCTCCAGCGCCCAGTCCTCACCGCCCACCAAGCCACAAAATTCTAGAGCCGCAGCATCCCAGCCAATGCGCCAGCCTTCACCCTGCTTGATCTGTCGAGTCATTCCGGCACACCCTGCTAAATAACCTGAGTTCGGGATAAGCTCAAACCCTCAATGTGTCGTGCGCGTCGCGCGGTGCCCCAAAACTCCCTTAACCCGAACTGACGTTAAATAGCGCTCGACCTATGGAGCCTTTGTTCCGCATGGGTTTCACCAGATATTCCAAGATGAGGTGGCCTATTGTCGCAACGCGAGATTAAGAATGTCATCCCAAGACTGCCGACCACATATAACCATTGCTTTTCAATCACTTTGCAAAGTTATATTCACTGAATCTCCCCACTTGTCCATAGAATAATGTCAATGCGGTAGTGCACCAGACAGGATGCAGATGCGGCGATCGCCCCTCTCTCTCATCATTGTTGTGCATTTATCGCCCTGTTTAGAACAACGGCGGTGTTTCAAAGCTATTGTTGGGATTGATAGAGCAGACGCAAAGCCTTTGTTCCATCCTCGCCCACAGGTTTAAGACATTGTCCACCCAACGACACGCGCCCATCGGAGAGTAACGGTATGCCAGCAGCAGTTGGTGTGATTCAAACCTTAGGGTTTCCTGGCGTTCTAGCCGCTGCCGATGCAATGGTGAAATCGGGTCGAGTGACTCTGGTTTATTTTGGCCTAGCAGAACGAGGTGAGTTTTTGGTCGCGGTGCGCGGCAGCACCTCTGAAGTTCGCCCTGCTGTTGAAGCCGGCATTGAAGCGGTCGGCAAGGTGTTTGGGGCAGAGCTGGTAGACTACTGGATTATTCCAAATCCGCCTGAAAACCTGGAAGCCACTTTGCCGATTCAATACACGCCCGAGGTAGAACGATTTATGTAACCAGGGCTTGACAACGCTGCTATGCCAGCTAAGCCTGGCATCTGTCGTAGCGCCTTATCCTCCTGCAACAGACCTGTTCTAAACACTCTCATGCCCACGGTGAATGGGTTTGGTAGAGATTTGGCCAACAGAGTGCATGGAGCCGAAACGAGTCATCAACATCGCCCCTGCTCAGGGGTCTATTTAGGAGAGAACAATGCCAATTGCGGTTGGAGCGTTAGAGACAAAAGGGTTTCCGGCTGTGTTAGCAGCATCGGATGCCATGGTGAAAGCGGGTCGAGTCACGCTGGTTGGCTATATCCGCGCCGGAAGCGCTCGCTTTACAATTATGATTCGGGGCGATGTGTCTGAGGTGAAAACGGCGATGGATGCTGGCATTGAGGCGGCACAAAACACGCCGGGCGGCACGTTGGAAACCTGGGTGATTATTCCGCGTCCGCATGAAAATGTGGAGGTGGTGCTGCCCATTGAGGTTGGAGAAAATGTGCAGCAGTTTCATCAATCGCTAGATGGCGCGTTTTTGCGCGGCGCGTAGGGCACATCATCAATTTTGGCTAAAATCCTTACTGCATCAGCGTTGCTACGCTCGACCAAAAAACAGGCAGGGGCTGAAACCGCTGATTGCTAGGTCAACAGCCGTCAATTGATGACAGCCCCTAGGGAATCTAGACTGACATTTTGATCGAGTAAGGGGAGGATAAAACGCCACAACATGAGCGTTTTATCCTCCCCTTATGTTTGGTGCAGTGTGGATGCGGTTAGGGGCGATCGCTCACGAGACGGCATCTAGCTGGTTCAGCAGCCGTTCAAAGCGCTGTTGTGCCAGAGCCAGCGTTTCAGCACTATCGTCTACGATGAGGAGTCCTTGGGATGTGGTTTGACCCGCCGGAATAGAAGCGGGTGATGGGCGCGGTGGCGAGGGCAACTGCTCTGGCTCACCCAGAGATTTGACCGTGCCGCGCAGCCGATGAGACAGCAAGATTGCCAACGCCCGATAAAAGCGGCAGCCAAAGCCTTCGTCCTGCTGAAGCTTTTCAGACAGGTGCGATCGCTCAATAGCCAGCACCGTAGAGGGCTCTAAAGTTTGCACCGTAGCTGAGGGCGGGCGTGAGTCAATAAACGACATCTCACCGACCACGTCTCCACTCGATAACCGAGCAATTTGCCGCCCTTGCAATGCTGAGATAGACACAACCAAGGCCCCATCTAGCAACACATACACAGTATCCACAGGCTGCCCTTCGTGAATCAACACACTCCCTTCGGGAACCTGCTCTTTTTTGCCCGCCTGAACCAACCAATCCACATCTTGATCAGTTAACTCACCCAATAGAAATAGAACCTTTTTCATTGCGCTATATCCGAAATAAAGAAAATCTGGTGACATCCAAGCCGCTGCTGTGCCTCTGTGCTGCGTTGAGTCAGCACTACATTGAGCCAGCACGCGATAAACCTTTGCAAGCGTTAATTCCACTTGCTTACTCATACTGAGCCAATACTTCAAATCAACCGATGCACCCGAATCGGCAGCCTAAGCCAATCAAAATCTAGAGCTAGAGTGTGGCGGTGCCCGCTAGGCGAACAGTCCAGACCCAAACTTGCAGTGCTCAATTCTGGCTACCGATTCACTCAGGACTCAATGATTCTGACCGCAGATGAAACCGTAACCAATTTCAAATAACATTCCCACGAAAATACCACTCTAGGGTATGGATTTAGGTTTATTCTGTTGCAGATGCCCCCAATATCAAGACAAAATTCAATACCGCTGTATTCTTGCTGCCACGGTTTAATTGCTCTCCATCAATCCTTATTGCTAAAGGGCCAAGTCACTGCAATGCTGCTACCGTTACCGAGCCTCGATTAACACGTTTGGATTGATTGGGGAGGGGGCTTAACCCTGGCATGAAAGCGTGGGCACTGCCCCGCCTTCCTATATATTTCTAAACGTTTGTGAAATTTGTCTCTTCTGTTTTACGGGATTGTGTCCGTCAAATCCCCGTAGCTCGGATAGATTCTACGTTGCTTCACGTAGTTATAAAGAAATCATAAGGACAAGGGAGTAGAGAAATGCAACTATTCTCAGCTAGGATGGCGTCGTAGCAGCTTGTCGCTGCATCGGATAGAGCACTTGAAGCCCTGATTAGCGTTTATGGTTTCATGGAACCGTTGTTAGACAGGGGCCCATGAAAATACGGGGTTTAACCCACTCAATTGTTGCAATGGGGCTAGTTTGAGGGTGGTGGTGGTGGTCAGTTCTACCGGGTGCCACTGTTCACGAGTCCATTGGATGGACTTGCCTTATTGTGTTTCAAGAGCTGTAACCAGCGTTACGTTTCCCTTGTTCCCCCCTTAGTCTAGAGTTATGCCTTCGACCGCTAATCACCCTGTATCACAGCCCCATCGAGATGACTTGCCCCTGGCTCACCAACTCGATGCAGCTCAGCTCGACAACATTAAGGCGCATCTAGATTTAGTATTGTTGGCGCTAGAAGCTTTGGTGGGGTTGGGTTCAGATGCCATGTTGCGGGCGGCAGAAGATCTAAACCTGACGGAGGTGGTGGCTGATCGGGTGGCCCTATGGCGGCTAAGGCAGTCGAGTCCTTTGCGCAAGGGGCAGGGTCGCAAACGCATGGATGTAGAGGAGGCGCGATCGCTCGTCTTAATCGTGTGTCATTTGGCGAAGCAGCATCAAGAGCTCATTCGCCGAGCCGTGGCGCTGTTGGAACAGTTGACGGAACAAGGCCGCGCCCCTCACGAGGCCGCGCTGCTGGGTGACTATCTCGATAACTTTACCAACACCTACGAAGAGCGGATGGATGAAACAGAGCTGGCTAAGCCTGAACAACTGACCCAGCTTGCGCTTAAGCTGCTGATTGACCTGTTGTTTTACAGCGCGCCTCATGGATCTCGTCGTCTGTGGTTGGCGCTGCTCGATCGAGCCCGATAGAGACACCGTTTGCTTTGATAGCTTGCACTCGCAGGCGCAATAGAATCTCTAAGTTCTGCCCGTTAGCATCAGAATCTGCTTCGATCTTCTGTGCTGGGATTTCTAGCACGGTCGTCTATACCCGTTTCAGTTGCACGTATTTACCGTTTCCTTAGATTGCTCATGACCTCTTCTGTCCTTCGTCGATACACTCCTCCCACCTGCACTCTTGAGGTGGCGGCAGCTCGGTCAGCGCTATCGAGCTGGACGGATCGCACGGTGCTGCGGCAAGTGCGCTTTGATCTAAGTTTTGATGATCCCAAACTGGCGGATCATCAGCAGGTGATGGTGTCGGGCGATCGCCTGCAATTAGACGCGCTGAGCGAAGCCGTGAGAACCTATGTGCAGCAGTTGCTAGAACCAGATGCCCAGCAGATGCAGCCGGCCTTGCAACACCTGCACCCTGCCGACGGTGGGCACCCAATCGCGCCTCTGCCCCAACATCTGCTCCAACCTGAGACACCTCGATACGCAACGGCGGCGTCATCATCCCGACCTGAGCCAAATACTGTGCTGGCCATGCCGACCGCGATTTACCTAAAACCCGCTGGGCTACTGGCCCACGACTTGCACCTAGGGCCATTGGCAACCGCTGCGTCAGGTGAGGTATTGCGGTTGAGCGCGACGCAGCTGTTTGACCTAGCCAATGCGCTGGATGACTATGCGGCAGAAGCCGTTGCGCTGCCTGCGATGGGGCGATCGCGCTGGTCGAGTCCCACCACAGGTTGGCTAAGAACGGCAGCAGTTTTAGTGCTGGCTCTAGGCGCAACGGGCGGCATCACCAAGTTTGTGATGGATGTAACCCAGACCCCTAGCCCTACCGTCGCCACACGCGACGCCAGCACCACCGCAGACGCTGCGCCCGAAGCATTTGCTGGCTCCCCTGCTACCGATCAACTGTTTGAAGAGGAGGGGCCGAATGGCAGCCTGCTCGTCCCGGATCAAGCGAATCCCAATGCGGTGCCGCCAGTGCCACCCGGAGGCGTGGCTCAGGGGCCACAACCTGGGATTTTTAGACAGCCTGGTGCAGTGCCGCAGCCGCAGCCGCAGCCTCAAGGAGCCCCAGCACCTTTAGCTCAGGCGCCTCAATTCCCCACGGGGGCTACCACCGCGCCACCTGCGGGCGCATCTATCGCTGCAGCACCCACTCAAACGGGCAGAGCGCCGATGCAGGCGTCTCCGTTAGAGCAGCCCCAAAACCCAGGCGTGTTAGTGCCCAGCCAAGGCGCACAGATGCCGGAATCAGGGCTGTTGCGCTCTGACGAAGCTGGGCCTAGCGGCACTGTCCTTCCTTCTGGTGACAGCACTAGCTCTGCCGCCCTAAACCCAGCGGGGATTCCCACTCGACGCTCGACAGGCATCTCCCAGCTTGACGAAGCCAATCAATACTTCCAGGAGCGATGGACGCCGCCCGAGTCGCTCAACCAGGCCATCGAATATCGCGTGTTGGTTAATGCAGACGGCACCGTGCAGCAGGTGTTGCCGTTAGGAATCGTAGCCGGAAACTACATCGATCGAACCGGAATGCCCCTGATGGGCGAGTCGTTTGTGTCGCCCACCACTAACGGTCAGCCCGCGCTGATTCGCGTAGTGTTGGCTCCGAATGGGCGGGTGCAAACCTTCTTAGAAGAGATGAATTAACGTTTCAAGTACGTTAAGTTCGGGTTAAAGGGAGTTTTGGGGCACTGCGCGACGCACAGTACCCTAAAACCATTGATGGGCCGTGTGCATGGCGTGTTGCGCATCAAGGGGTTGAGCTTATCCCAGACTCAGGTTGAATGAGTGAAAAGCCGGAGATTGGCGACTGCGTTACATTGATTAATAATGCGCAGCCCTCTCTAGCCCTTGCCCCAGCCCTGCTATGAATCGCACTGTCGTCTGGTTTCGGCGAGATTTGCGCGTGTTTGACCATGCGCCGCTGTATCGTGCGGCGATGCGGGGTGCGGTGATTCCAGTCTTTATTTTCGACCGAGCCCTGCTGACCCATCCCGAAACAGCGGTCGCACGGGTTGGGTTTATGTTGGAGTGCCTGCAGGCGCTGGATCAAGATTTGCGCGATCGCTCCGGTCAGTTAATCATTCGCTATGGTGACCCTGTGGAGGTGCTGCCGCAGTTGGTACGCGATACGCAGGCCGACGGCATTTACGCCCATATTGACGTTGAACGGATTTATGGACGGGTGCGAGATGCCCGGCTTAATCAGGCTCTAGACCAAGCGCATATGAAAATTCGCTGGTTTGAGCCAGCGGGAACTACGCCTGACTTAATCCCGTATCCGCGCTATCGGGATCTGTGGTATCTGCACATGCATTCCCCGCAAATTCCCGCGCCCAGCCGGGTTGAGCTGCCAGACGGTGTGCCCTGTGCCCCTATTCCCACGCTGCAAGACCTAGGGCTAGAACCAGACGGCAAGGAGATTCCCCCCGGTGGCATTGAACCCGCGCGGCAAATGCTGCGTGAATTTTATGACGACAAGATTACGCGTTACTATTGGCAGCTCTCCTATCCAGGTGCAGAAGCAACAACGGGGCTTAGCCCTCACCTCAAGTTTGGGGCGATCTCAGTGCGGGAGTGTGTGCAAACAGCGCAACGGTGGGAGTGTCCCGACAACCGGGCTGAGCGCAGCCGTCAGCAGTTGATCGCTCGACTGCGGTGGGGTAGCGGCTTTGCCCAGCGCTTTCGCTATTTGCCGCAATTGGAGGTGCGATCGCTCTACAGCATCTTTGATGAGGACGGCTGGGCCTTTGACCAAGGCCTGTATGATGCATGGCGAGAGGGGCAAACAGGCTTCCCCATTGTGGATGCGGCGGCGCGGTGTTTAGACGCTACCGGCGGCTGGAAGCAGCTCAACTTCCGCGTCCGCGCTTTGTACTCCAGCTTTCTGAGCAATTTGGTGGGCATGGACTGGCGCTTTGGCGCGTTGCACTTTATGCGGCACCTAATCGACGGAGACTGCCCCATTGACCATTACCAGTGGGCCATGCAGGCCGGTGTAACCCACTGCGTTGATAAAACCTGGACGCGCATCTACAACCCAGAACAGGTCGCGGTGGATCGTTGCGATCCAGAGGGCTTGTTCATTAAGCAGTGGGTGCCAGAGGTCGCGCATCTACCGCCAGCGCAACTGGGCAGACCGCCGCGCCTGTGCGACTATCCGCCGCCCATTTTGGACTATAAAAAAGCCCGTCAGCGGTGGGTGAAGCAGTTGGAACAGCAGCGTCAGACGTTTCTGAACCAGGACAATGTGTTGCCTTACTTGGCGCGGCTGCCAGAGTCAGTGCTGCCCTTAGCTGCGGATTGGTTCGATAGCGAGGTGAGCTGGGCGCAGACGCCCACGCCCGATTTACACCCCGCAGCGCTCAACCTTGAAGCGCTAGATCTGGAGCAGGCACAGGCGCTGCGAACCTGGTTTGTGGCCCATGTAGACATTCGCCCCCACAAGCCCAAAGGTCGCCGTAAGCGCAAGGCTAACGCAACGGCAGAGGAGGATGCCTTCATTCAGCTCAGCCTGTTGGGGTGAGCGCGATATTCTGACCGCCTGCCGCTTTCGCCCTCCATGAAGGCAGGCGCAAACCGCTGTAGGATGGCATTGGTAGCCAAGGTGACAACAATGCGCTCTTTCTGGTCTGATCCCTACCTGTGGATTCATTTGGCAGGTGCGGCGGCGGTGCCCCTTTGCCTAGAGGTTTGTGCGCTGGGGCTGGCAGCGGGAGACCCTGTCTTGCCGGTGCCGGTGGAGGTGCTGCTGGTAGGCATCGCGGGCATCGCTCCGCCGCTCTGGTTGCAGTGGCAGCGTCCCTTTAATCTCTATAGCATTTATGCGGTGTGCCTCAAGCCGTCTGAGCTAACGGAGCAGCAGCGGCGGACGTTGCGGCCCCTCAAGTCGTTAGAAACGCAGATCTTGGCGATCGCCGTGGCCGTTCTGATGTTGGTGCTGCTGTGGAAGATCTACCAAGCTGCGCCCCTGATCGCATCGGTTGCATCGAGTCGCAGCCGATGGGCTGGGTTAGGGTTGGGGGCGATCGCCTTCTTTCTGAGTAATCTACTGATGCAAATCGCTGCCAGCGCAGGGCGGGTTCTCGTCATTTCCGCCGCCGCCGCTGCCAAACTCACGCCCTATCCTCCCGATCAAATCCCAAAAGATTTCACCACTCTGGGCTGGCGGCTAGCGCACCTGCTGCCGCCGCTAGTTATGGAACCCAAGCTGTCTCCTAGCGCGGCGTCTCCCACTCCCGCAGCGCCATCTAAGACCGCAGACTCACCCAACTGGAGCGTCGATGACTCCCCGTGGGATGATGCAACGGCGACCCCTCAGGATAAGCCTCTACCGTCTGCATCGCCTGCATCGAAGACGGGTGATAGGTCTGCTGTGGGCCTAGATCCAGACTCAGAGCTGGGACTAGAGTCAACATCAGACGATGCGCTAGAAGTAACGCCAGAGATGTCTCCAGTGCAGCCTCTTGAGCCAGGGTTTGAACCGTCTGATCAGGCTATCAATATAGCCGAGGAAGCCTTAGAACCTGCGACTCCCGAAGGCGAAATGCCGCCTCAAGAGATAGACTCATCGCCATTAGCTGACCAATTGCCTGACACAGTGGCTGACCTGCCAGTCAATGGGGCCAATGGGGCAACGAATCAGGATGCACTGTCTGCTGCGGAGACATCTACCCCCATCAAGGCAGCAGACACAGTAGAGGTTCAGGCGTTAGAGCACGGCGAATTGGATCCTTCCCAGGTGATCAATCAGAATTTGTTAGAGACTCAGGACGCGGAGCCTCGTTCTGCACCAGAGACACCCGCGGATAGAACAGACGAGGGACTGTCAGAGCCCCCCGCAGAGCAGCCCTCTGATGGCAATTCTGAATTGATGCCAGACACTACGCCAGACAACCCACCTGAGCCTCGCCCTGAACCTAGCGACGAAAGTTCTCAAGGCTAATCGCGACGTTAGGGTTGGTGTTCGATCACACAGTATCTTGAGATGTATGGGTTATCTTGAAAGTGGACTGCACCTCTGTCTCGCTCACCCCATCACACGACCCACGAGGATTCTATGGCGTCTTTCTCAGCTTCTCGAAACGCGCAACCCAACGATCAAGAAATTTGGAACAGCTTGAAGCAGGCGATCGCCACAAGTTCTGGCTTTAAGCGCTGGCAGATAGAAACACTCAATGATGCCGAGATGCGTGAGCTCTCGCTCGATCAGTGCGTTAGCCGCTACCTAAAAGAAACGCTAGAAACCTTGGCTTACTAGGGATCATCAATCAGCCTCTGATATCCTAGAAATCAACAGTCACAGTCCCTAGCTTGGTTTTTGGGTTAGGCGTGGTAACGCTCATAGCATAAGAGGCGTTTGGTTGGAATTGATGACACGCCCCAGGGGTCTGCATCAGACTCTAATTCGCCAAACCCCAATCAGCAACGCCGATAGCGGCAGGAAGTCAAACCTTCCTGCCGCTATTGGCGTTGTGCGGATTAAACTCCTTCTAGAATTGGCGCAACACGCCCAACAAATCGTTGACGCGCTGTTGAATTGAGCCAAACTGCTGAAACGTCTCAACTAGGCGATCGCCCTCTACAAAGACGCGGCGGGTGGGATAGTTATTGATAACCTCAATTGGGGTCACCGTGCCGTCGTTGCTGGCAGACAGCACAATGGCCGACCGCATCGCCTGCACAGTCGCCGTGCGAGAGCTGGGATAAATGACCTCACCCACTTGTTCGAGGGCTGGCGTCGCTAGGGGATGGTTGAGGATGCGGTCAGCCGTGACAACATCCATCGTTAGCTGTTGAGTGAGCGCCTCTTGCGCTGTCTCAGGGGTTTGATTCGCGCGGTTCAAAAATCGTCGCAGTCGTGGGGTCGCTTCTCCAGTTTCTGCGAGCTGGTTCAAGTCTTCTACTGCCACAGACTGACGAAAGGGGCCGTATTTGAGAATGATCTCATCTGCGGCGATCGCCCCCGATGCAGAAAATAACACACCGGCGATCGCCGCCAGTCCTACGTTCCAACGCCATGCCATACACTCATCTCCTAGCCGCTGCGAATCATTCATATCTTTTGCATTGTCTGTCATCAACCTGGCCGTTGCCATCGTGCTTAGGGCATCTATTCCCGCACACTGCAATACAAAGCACTGAGGGGAAGGACGGACGCTGCTATCGTTAGGGACGAGTCGCGGGTCAAAAAGTTTCGGATGCCTCAGCGTCGGCGTTGGCCTCAGAGCCAGAGTCAGAAAGAGGAAGGGTGGGCGAAATGCCGTCTGTTGCCGCCAGCACTTCCATCACGACCCGCGAGACAGGAGCCGCCACCGTAGACCCATAGGCGTCCGCTCCCTGCGGTTCATCCACCACCACCAAAATGGCATAGCGAGGTGAATCTGACGGAAAGAGGCTGACAAAGCTGGTGATTCTAGCATTGTCGAGATAGCCACCCTGATCGCTTGCTTTCTGGGCCGTGCCCGTTTTGCCCGCAATGCGATAGCCGTCAATTTGGGCGGAGGTGCCCGTGCCATCCTCAACGGCGGCCTCCATCATCGACAGCACTGCTTGAGTCGTGTCAGCCGAGAAAATGCGCTGTTGCTCAGGGCGCGACGGCTGCCAGTAGCGATCGCCCGTCGCGTCATACAGCCCGTCAACGAGATGAGGCGTCACAAGATAGCCGCCGTTGGCGATCGCACTGTGCAGCTGCACCAGTTGCATTGCATTGATGGTGAAACCCTGACCAAACGCGGTGGTTGCCGCTTCAACCGGATCGTTTAAGAATTGATCTTGGGACTTGATATAGCTCGGCGACTCAAACGGCAGGTCAATGCCTGAGGTCTGCCCTAGCCCAATTTTTTCGAGCCATGTGTAATAGTCTTGGGCGGTGAGCCGCTGCATCATCCGCACCATGCCCACGTTGCTCGAGTGCTGCACAATCTCAGTCACCGACTGCACGCCTCGGGCTCCGGCATAGCTGTAGTCGCTATTCTCGATCGGCCATGGCCCCACCATAATTTGTCCGTCGTCGTTGAAGCTATCGGTCGCAGACACGGCACCAGATTCTAGAGCGATCGCCACATTGATAGGCTTAAAGGTTGAACCCGGCTCCATCGTATCGGCCACAGGCCAATTCCGCATTTGCTCCGGATCATGCAGGAAGTATTGGTTGGGGTCATAGCTGGGTTCAGAAATCAGCGAGCGAATGGCACCGCTGTGAACATCCATCACCACCACCGCACCCCGCTTGGCATTGAACTGCTGCATCGATTTCCGTAGCGCGTCCCGCACAATCCGCTGCAGGGCGCTATCTACGGTGAGTTTTAGGCTCAGATTATCCTGTTGGAAAAACGTGCGGGGTACATTATTGGGCAACAGCGCCCCATTGCCGCGCTGGTTTAAATAACGCCCCCGCTCCCGCATGGGACGTTCCAACGCTTGCCGTTGGCTAAATTCCACACCCGCTTGGGGTTGGCGATCGGCATTCACATAGCCCACAATCTGTGCCAGCAAATCTTGCTGGGGATAAAGCCGCTGCTCTCGCTCAATCAGCTCTAGCCCGTCAATCTGAAGTGCGCGGAGGCGATCGGCTGCATCTTCTGACACACTGTAGGCTAGCTCAATGCCACTTTCTGCACTATTGAGAGCTTGATAGACCGCTTGAGGCTGCTGCTTGATAATGGGTGCAACCTGCGGGGCGATCGCCTGAGCCGGTTGCTTAAACAGGGTGGGATGGGCATAGAGCGTATAGACGGGCTGGTCAATTGCCAGCACGTCACCCCGGCTGTCGAGAATAGGACGACGCGGCAGCCGGGGTGCCACATAGCGAGTTTGCTGAGCGAGGGCTCGGGCTTGCAGGGTCGGAGCCTCTAAAATTTGCAGGCGAAATAGGTTAACCGCTAGCCCGAGGATGCCGAATGCTAGCACACCCCACACCAGCAGCAGGCGAAAGCGAATCGGGCGCTGGCGCACCAACCGGCGTGGGGCGATCGCCCTACGCATGGCCGCAGGCGGACGCGACCGACGCGACCGCGCTACGGGACGCCTGACAGGTCGCTGGGTAGAGGAAGGCGCTAAAGCCGAGGGATGGCAAATGGGTGAGCGCCGACGCTGGGGATGCCGTCTTGCAGTCGAGCTGGGGCTGGGGCTCAGCATTTGACGCAAAATTTGCTTGATCCGTTTGCCCCAGGTTGGCCGGGGCTGTTGCCTGCGCGGCTGAGCCAGAGATCGCTGGACTGGCCCAGCACCACGGCGGCGATGGGTGGGGCGATCGCCAGAGGAAGAAGGTTCAAATATCGTCATGGCAATTGTTTAGCCCCTGCATTACCCGGCATCAATAGCGGATGAAGCGTGCGCGTGTGGTGAACTGGAGTCGTAAGCTGGCTGTAACCTAACGGCGTCGATCGGGTGGAACGGGAACGGAGGAAACGCATGATCACGCAGTCCTAATACCCCAATGGCTCCACAGCAGGTGCAGAAGGGGGTGCAGGAGGAGCGACATCTGGTGCGGTGTTGACCGGGGGCTGTGGGGCAGGGGCTGGCAGGAACAGCGTGTTATTTAAATTAGGCAGAGCCAGACCGCTCTCGGGTTGAGTTGCTTGCTCAGCCAACTGATGCTTCAGCACTTCATCCGTCGATAACAGTTGGCGCTCCTGACGCTGCAGTTGCTCTAACTCAGAATAGCTGCGGCTCCAAGCCTGCTGGGTATACACCATCCAGCCATAGATCACGGATACTCCCGCTATTAGCACTAGCGTGAGCGGAGTAGACAGCCGCTGGCCCAGCAGCAAATAGCGCAACCAAAGGGGCCGCGCCACTCGGTTGGGCAGGGGTTTTACCGTGGCGGATACTGCCGTGGTGTTAATGGTGCGCGTGATCGGGGCTGGCATCGACGGCTGAGCTGGCGGTCGAGCTGAGGCCGGAAGGGGCGTCGCTTTGATAGGGATGGCTGGACGTGGCGTAGGTTTCTGGGGCGATCGCAAGGCCAGCGGTGCGGCGGTTGCAGGGTGAGGCTCGGCCCGCTTTGGCAATGGCTGAAAACGCGCCCCCTGTGGAGTCGATGCCGTCAGGGTACTCCGTAAATCTTTTCTGCCGAGTCGAGTTGCCGCAGGTCGTCGCTGAGTGAGCGGCATTGCAGAGCGAGGGCGCTGAGGATTAGCTGTTGAAACGGGAGCCGCAACGGGCGCTAAGGGCGCTAAGGGCGCTGCCGCCGCCACTGTCATCGCCCCCGCGTCTCCGATGGCATCCCGCAGCGGCGGAAACATTGCAACTTTGCTATGGCTATCTTTCTCGACGGGTGGTGCATAGGGTAACGATCGTCGAGAGCGCCCTCGAAGATCTCGACGTATCGGTTGCGGCGCAGCGGTCATTCCCATCTCTCCTCACACACATTCATACCCCGGCACTGCTTTGAAAACGCGTTGGCGCAACGCATCGGATGCAGCCGGGGAAACCCAAACCAGTTCCCACCAATTTAGCCTAAAGCTCAGCAGCCTCGCATCAATTCCTGATATGACCCGGATTGAAGAACTCATCGCGGGCTCTTATCCCCGATCCTGTGGCTGATGATCCTGATTGCGAGCAAGATCTGCCTTTAGACGGTTGTAAAACAGGAGCGACTTTTTTCCTGCTCAGCGCCTTTATACCGCATATTGTTTGACTTGATGCACCTTGCCTCAGATCTCTTCTTGGGTCAGATCTCTTCTCTCTCAAGTGTGATGAGTACGCCCTCTCAATCCATGATGCCCCAAGCACTTCTCCCACAAGAAGTCTGACCTAGCGCATGAGACCCGCCCTGCGCGAATTCTACAATAATCAACCTGGATCAACGCGGCAATTTGCATTGCAAACGCGATCGCTCAAGACCCTCAGGAATCGGTCCTTTTCTCTATCATCATTTAATGTGTAGCTGAAACAGCGCGAACCCGTGCTGCCCGCGACGCGGGCAGCACGGGTTTAGGCATTTGCCGAACTGATGTATTTTTGGAATTTAGTTTTGAGGGTGTGGCGCTATAGGTTTTGCTGCACGTATTGCAAAATGCCTTGGGCGATCGCCGCTGCCAGTTGACTGCGGAATTGTGGGGTGGCGAGGCGAGGTGCATCTTGCGCACCCGTTACAAACCCCACTTCTAGCAGCGTGGCTGGCATCGAGGTGTTACGAATCACGTAGAAATTAGCCCGCTTCAACCCCCGATCGTTCATCCCAGTTGAACGAATCAGATTGTTGTGGATATATTGCCCTAGCACCCGCCCAGATTCCGATGCATAGTACGTTTCAATGCCATTGACATCGGGGCGGCTCATGCTGATGGCATTGGCATGGATGCTGACAAAGATATTGGCACGAGCAGCTTCTGCAATCTGAACGCGGGGAGCTAGATCCACTGTGCGGCTTTCGTCGCGTCGCGTCAGCACCACCTGAATGCCTTGCTGCTCTAGCAGTGCCGCGACTTCTAGACTGATGGGCATGACTACGTTGGTTTCTCGTAGCCCACCAATGCCCACGGCGCCGGGGTCAATGCCGCCATGCCCTGGGTCGATGGCTACCACAATGCGACTATTGGGAACGCGGGGCGGTGTCGTAGGAGGCGGCGTCACCACAGGCGGCGGTGCAGGCTGAGGAGGCGGAGCCGGAGCCGGACGCGGCGGCACGGGAGCGGGAGCGGGAGCCGGTGTGGGACGCGGTGGTGCAGGGGCAGGGGTAGGGGTAGGGGTAGGGGTAGGCCGAGTGATGGGGTCTTGAGACACCAGCACCTCGTCGCGATCGCGCCGAGTGGGCACCAGCACAATGCCGCTATTGCTGCGCACATTAGCTAGCCAGCCGCTGTCGCGATCGCTCAAGTGAAAGATGACGCGAGCGCGGGGCGATCGCCCGGTTCGTTGGCTAAATTCTACTCGCTGCACCCCGTTGCGGTTCAGCGCCATGGCCTGATCGACCAGTTGCGGCGATAGAGAGGCATTGGAGAGTTCTAGGGTGAGCTGACGGCGATCGCGGCTTCGATCCCAGCGGGCACTGGGCACGCCACCGCTAGTTTGCAAAATAAAGCCGTCGTTGGTGGCTTGCAGACCGTCTACCCGGGTTGCCCCGTTAGCCGGCGGCGTAGAGGGAGCGGGGCTGCCGTTGCCAGGGTTTATTGCCACCTGCTGCGGCGTGGGCAGCTGAACCGACCATTCAGTCGGCGTCGCGCCCCGAATGATGACCCCATCCGGGTCAATCGTGTAGCCCGGCTCCAGTTCGATTACCATGCGGGTTGTTTCGTTTTCAAACTGCCCCACTCGCACCTCGCGAATGCCGCGACCCACGGTTTGCCGCAGGGTCGATTGCCCCAGGCTAATGCCGGGCAAGTCAATCACCAATCGAGTGGGATTGGCAATCAGCTGTGCCCGAGGCTGCACGCCATCCGTGGTGGTAAACACCAACTGATTGGCTGACGGGTTAAACCGCCAGGACTGCAGCGTGCCTGCCTCGACCGACATCGCCACCAGCAAGGAACCCACAACACCCAGAAATCCGGGCAGAATCCACCGTAATTTCACGATCAACCTCTTGCAACGTGTGAGGAACAAACCCACGCCTGTTTGGACTGAAATTGGTTATCCAGTACGCTGAATGGCTCACAAAAACCCAGCAAAATAGTAGCTAAGAATCTGAACCTTGCTCCACATTTCTGTATGTTGAAGCTGTAAAACACGCACCAGAGAGCCACACCCCTGAACATACCTTCACGGGTGAATGTATCCACTTCAGCTACCCATTTAAGAGCGCAGGTGATTATTTAGAAGCGTTTAAGTAGGGGTTGGTTCCCTAATAAACGTCATGAAAAAAACGTGACTTGCGGAGGGCTAAATGACACCAATTTCCCCGGATCTAGAGGTTCGCTTGATGGACATAATAGGTTGTTGAATGATGCAACGGTATAGGTGTGCCTAGCACAGCTATTGTTCGATGAAGGGTTAGAGCGATCGCCCGCAAGCTCCATCAAGCAAGGGTTGCAAGAGAAGCCCTGATCCCTAATTCATAGCGCAATTAAACCGTTAGAGCAGGCCCATTGCTGATAGAAGCCAGAGGGCGATCGCCCCCTCATTTCTCCATGCATAGGCCGTTCTACTGCGTATCTGTTGTATGAATGAACGTGCAAATTAATGGGTCATTAATGCTGTATTGCATTATCTTTCCTTTAATTGCATGCTCAAACATCTGTGGATACGCGCTATAGCCATTCAACCCGAAGAAGAGCCAATACATTGGCTTCACCCTCCGCAGTTGACATCATTCTCAACGGACACTGCTGCTGAAGTGTTTACTCCAGAGTCGTAGCCGTCTAGCATTGACGGGTTTGAGTCATAGACCCCTTACAGGGCTAAGGGCCACGTCTTAAACCTAATTCCTGCTCAGGGTTAGAGCACCGATCAAAAACAGGAGAAGCCAGGCTGAATAGCCTACTCCAAACCAGTACCAAATGACGCAAGTTCAGCTATTGAGCAACAGCCAAAGTCATTCGGGTTGTTCGCTCAATGCAGGTCAATTCTTTGGCAGAGATGACCCAGACCCCTTGCTTGAGTTGTCGCCTGATAGCGAAATCTTTGCCAGAACGTACTACTCCTGAGAGGTGATTTCAACCCCTTCACGGTCAGCCGCCTCCGATGGCCCAGCGTCTTCAGCGTCGATAGATACAGGCTGTTCTGCGCTGCTGCTCAAACTAGATACTGCAGGCGGTTCAGCCTCATCGTCATCGTCTTTGAATACCACCCGCAACAGGGCAGGAGCCAGAAATGTGGTCAAAATAACCATCACAATCACAGCTGCCTCTAGCGGTTTGGAGAGCACGCCACTAGCGGAACCCACACCGACAAAGACCAGTCCCACTTCCCCACGAGGAACCATCCCAATCCCAATTGCCAGGCGGTTAATGTTGGGTTGCCCAAACACCGCCAGACCTGACACTACCTTTCCAACAAAGGCCACCACGATCAGGAAAGCTGCAATAATTAGTCCCTCTCGGTTTTCAGGCACCAGCGGATTCAAGACACTCAGGTCGGTTTTAGCGCCCACCGTCACAAAGAAAATGGGTACCAGCATGTCTGCAATCGGAATGATTTGCTCTTCTAATTCCTCCCGCTTTTCCGTTTCGGCCAGAATTAGGCCAGCCGCAAACGCACCCAAAATTGCCTCTAGGTGCAAAATGTCGCCCAAGTAGGCCAGCGCAAAGGTAAAGATGAGCGACGTCAGCAGCAGTTGGCCTCGCGTTTTGAGCTGATCAACCAAGCTCACGAAATAAGGACTGAGCAATCGGCCTAGAAAAATAGAGCCGATCAAGAACCCGGCAGCGCTGCCAATTAGCGTCACCACATTCAGAATTTCGATTTCTCCGGTTTTTGCCAGACTAGCCACCACCGCCAGCACGATGATGCCCAACACATCATCTAGAACGGCTGCCCCAATAATGATTTGACCTTCTCTAGAACTGAGCCGCCGTAACTCTGCCAGCACTTTGGCGGTGATGCCGATGCTGGTGGCGGTCAGGGCTGCCCCGGCAAATACGGCCGGAATCGTCGGCACACCCAGCAGCGCAATCAAGCCTACCGTCCCCAGCGCAAACGGGGTGACGACCCCCACGACAGCAACTGCTGCTGCCTGGGGCCCAACCCGAATGAGCTCCTTTAGATCAGACTCTAAGCCAATTTCAAACAGCAGAATAATGACGCCCAACTCTGCCAGCAGACCGATCACCTCGCTCTGAGACTCAAAGACACTGAGCGCAGAGGCTGGCTCCAAACCAGCCGTGCGCTCTAGCAGTTGCATGATCAATGAGGCGCTTGGGTCGCCCACGCTTTCTGGGAATACCAGTAGGTGCAAGGCCGAAATCCCGACCACCACGCCACCCACCAGTTCCCCCAGCACTGGCGGCAGGTTGATGCGAGCACACAGCTCGCCGCCCATCTTGGAGGCAACGTAGACCACAATTAGGCTCACTAGCACCCCTGCCAAAATAATGGGGCCAAGTTCAGCGTCTGAGGCGGCTTCTGAGGCAACGTTTGCTGCCGCCTCTGTAATGGCTGTGGTGACGGTATCACCAGAGGCGGCATCTGCCAGCAGACTACCCGGCCAGAACAGCCCTGGAGGCAGCAGTGTGGAGAGGTACGGTGAAAGCGGTGTCAATATCAGTGGCATGAGCTTATAGGGATACGGGATGAGCGCAAAACGCATTCAGTTTACTCTATAAGGTCTTTTAGGTTTGAGCATCCTGCTACTTGGGCGATTCTTTACTGGGTTGCGCGATCAGGTTTATTCGGCTCTGTAAAGAGCAGCAATGATTTAGGGAAACCCCGATACAGAAAGGGTTTCATTCAAATCATGCTGCTGCATGGCAATCGGTAGCGCTTTAGCGGCTGTCACAATTGTTAGGTTAGCTAGGTCTATGAGCAATATGCCGCGTTCTAGCGCAAACTTGCTCAAACTTAGGCAGGGCAGCCTTTAGACCTATCTCGGTTCGATCTATACCAAGCTAGGGGAAAATGTGATGACTCTCGATAGAACTTAGCGAAACCAGGCTCGCTAGATAAACACTCGGTGCTGCAAACAGGGCATTTGACGGCGCACCTGCTCAATGCGAGAGGGGTTAATGGGGGCGATCGCCACACCGGGTTTATCGCCAGCATCGGCCAGTACCAATCCCCACGGATCGACAATGGATGCGTGCCCGTGAGACTGGCGAATGCCATAGTGCTGCCCCGTTTGCGCAGGTGCAATCACATAGCAGGTGTTTTCAATCGCGCGGGCTTTGATTAACACTTCCCAATGGTCTTTGCCGGTGTAGGCTGTAAACGTGGCGGGCACAAACAGCACCTCGGCCCCCATTTGCGACAGATGGCGATACAGTTCGGGAAAGCGGATGTCGTAGCAGACCGATAAACCTAAGTTGCCAAGCTCTTTAGATGCATAGACGGCAGGCATTTGCACCCCTGCCAGCACCGTATTGGATTCGCGATAGGTGTTGCCGTCGGGCAGGTTCACGTCAAACAGATGCACCTTTTCATAGCGGCTAAGCTCTGAGCCGTCGGTATCCACCAGCAACGCGGTATTAAATACCTTGTTGGGGTCATCAGTCGGCACCGGAAAGCCACCCCCCAGCAGCGTCACTTGATACCGCTGCGCCATAGTTTTAAGAAATTTTTCGCTAGCTTGGGCGATCGCTCCCGCTTGGTTCACCTTTTCCATCTCATCTCCTAAAAAGGAAAAGTTTTCGGGCAGCCCGATGAGTTCTGCCCCTTGGCGCACCGCCAGTTCAATTAAATCTTCTGCCTGGGCCAGATTTTTGCTCAGGTCTGGCACACTGTTCATCTGCACAGCGGCAGCAAGGTAAGACTTCATCATCAGCATCAAATCAACGCGAAAGGGAAACCCACAGTGTTCAGAACAAGCCGATGTAGAGCGCCATAAAACACCTCAAACTGCAAGCTCAGTGACTGCGGCAGTGCTTTTGCTTGACGGGTGTAACTACGCGGCTAATACCAGACGAATTGGACGAATTGTTGGGGCGATCGCCCTAGCCACTACCAGAGCATATCTCATACAGCTTGATAGAGCATGGAGGTCATTGAGACAAACCCACCACTCTATGGACTAGTGCAATGACGCCTGAAATCCAGAAATCATCAGAATTTTATCACTAGCGGCTCTACACACACTAAACTCTACACACACTAAAAAGGTATGGACTAGGCCAATCACCCGAGACCCAGAATAGCGCGGGCCACATTCAGATAAAGCAACACGCCCAGCACATCCACAATCGTAGTGATAAACGGAGCCGACATCAGCGCCGGATCAAGCTTCATCTGCTTAAACAAAAGCGGCAGTGCCGTCCCTGCTGTGGCAGAGAGCACCGAAATACCTACCAAACTCACGCCCACCGAATAAGCCACCCCCCAACTTCGCTCTAGCACATAGGCCCACACCGTGACAATCGCCCCCAGCATCATTCCCAGCAGCAAACCTGCCACAGCCTCGCGTTGAATCGTAGCTAGCGCTTTTTTAATACTGAGATCCTCTGTATTCAAACCGCGAATCACCACTGTTGATGACTGCGCCCCTACATTGCCACCTGTGCCAATCAAGAGAGGAATGAAGAAGGTCAGTGCCACAACCTGATTCAAAATTGCTTCGCCTCCCTGCATGACTGCAGCAGTGCCAGTATTCGCTACCAACAAAATCAGCAGCCACGTCACTCGCTTGCGCGCCCGCTGAAATAGGTTGCTTTCAAAATAACTGTCGCCCCCAGCCGCAACCGCGCCAGACGTATAGATGTCTTCGGTGGTTTCTTCTTCCACCACGTCCAGCACATCATCCACAGTGATGATGCCGACCAAGTTGCCATCGATATCCACCACAGGCAGCGTCAGAAAGTCGTAGCGCTGGATGAGCTTAGCGACTTCTTCCTGATCCGTATCGGTCTGCACCGAGACCAAATCACGCGTCATGATGTCGCCAATTCGCTGATCCATCCTAGAAGTTACAAGCTTTCGCAACGAGAAAACTCCTACTAGGCTTCCCTCGCGGTCTTTTACATACAGCTCATAGATGGTTTCGACGGAATTAGCAGATTGGCGGATGCGCGCAAATGTTTGGGCGACGGTGAGATCTTCGGTTAACGCCATAACCTCTGGTGTCATAATGCGCCCTGCTGTGCCAGGGCGATAGCCCAGCAGCAGCGCAGTGGCGTCTCGCTCTTGCGGACTCAGCCGATCTAGCATGCGGTTGACCACACGGGACGGCAGCTCGTCGAACAGGCGCGCCCGGTCGTCTGGCGACATCTGGTTCACGATGTCGAGAAACTCTTGCTGCTTAAACTCAGTCAGCAAATCCTCTTGAATACTAGTATCGAGATACTCAAAGACCTTGATAGCTTTGCCTTTGGTCAAGAGCCGAAAGGCGATCGCCCGTCTTGCTTTGGGCAGCGCCGAAATCGCTTCGGCAATATCGGCTTCACGCACGGGACGCAGCAGTGCCTTAGCACCCTCCAAGTTGCCTTGTTCTAGCATCATCTCAATCTGAGACTGCACCAGCTCTTGCAGCTCGGTGCGAGACCGGGTTGGAGTGGGCTGTGGCGGAATCTGCGTCATAGGCGTTGATAAGGAAAAGGCACAATGCAACTGTAAACTAGAACGCAATGCAAAATAGGAGTCTGCTGAGTGCTTCTGAAGCATCCAACCGATCACCTAATCAATCATCTAGAATCTGGGCTGGGCGTACCCCATGAGAGTACCAGATTCAATGCTTTTCCTCTGGGTTCCCTGCTCTCCCGATTGGGTTGTGTGTTGTAGGGACTGACCTTGCAGCGTCGGTCAGCGCCTTGGTGCATTCACTGAGTCCAACCACGGATGCCAACTCTCCACTTATTCAGTATATTTGTACTTAACGGTTGACTGGGTTTCTAATCTTTACATCCGCCTAGGCTGTGATTCTGATTTCACGTTCTGATCCAACGTTAGTTTTTCTACATCACCGTCCGCAAGCGGTTGCGTGTTGTAGTGTTTCTGCCTCAGATGAGATTAGAGCTATCAACGTGCCAAGGTTTTTGTGCCATATCTTTTGCCATATCTAGGGTATAGACCTCTACGGGCAGTATGGCTACGCTTCACTCCGTGGGGATTTGAGGTAAGGGCTTGGCTATCTATCCAGCAAATCTATGACTATCAGGGACTATTCAGACTAATTAACTATCCTGCTCATAATTGCCAAGATTGCCAAGACAGATATGGCTGGCTGTGTCGGTAGGGCAGCAAGCTGTTATAACGGTGGCTGGGCAATCGTGAGGCATCGTTGATACGTCGTCAATTCACGAATACTCAGGGTTGGTTAATCAGGTTTGGGGCTTCGCTAATAGCCTTAAAAACTTCAAGTCTCACGTTAAGGTTTGGGCATCTGTCGGAACGTTTTATGGTGAACTAAGCGCGGGCGATCGCCCGAATTTCTCTCCTCCTTCTGTGGCAACACTGTGCATATTAAGCGCGTAGAGCTCTCCCACTTTAAATCCTTCGGCGGTACGGCCCAGGTTCCCCTGTTGCCAGGGTTTACAGTGATCTCTGGCCCCAACGGGTCCGGCAAGTCCAACATTTTAGATGCGCTGCTGTTTTGTCTGGGGTTGTCGGGGTCGAAGGGGATGCGTGCCGAGCGGCTGCCGGATTTGGTGAACCAATCGGTTGCGACTCGGGGGCGTTCAACTATTGAGGCCAGCGTCACCGTCACCTTTGCCCTCGACGAAGACGATCTTGCGGCGTATGTGGGGGACAACGAGAGCCCCCCAGCCAGCAGCAGCACGCCGACCAACGGCAACGGCCATCCTGCAACCCGCGCCGCAGACGAGCTAGGTCAAACCAATGGCAACGGCAAGGCGATTCAGGGCGAGCAGCTCATCGTTGCGCCCACGCTGGTGCCGTTCAACGAGTGGAACGTAACGCGCAAACTGCGGGTGACGCAGCAGGGCACCTACACTTCCACCTATTTCATTAATGGTCAATCCTGCACGCTGACCGATCTGCATGAACAGCTCAACCGCTTTCGGGTTTATCCCGAGGGCTACAATGTGGTGCTGCAAGGGGATGTCACCAGCATCATTTCGATGAATTCTCGCGAGCGGCGCGAGATCATTGACGAACTGGCGGGGGTGGCGGCCTTTGATCGCAAAATCCATCAGGCGAAGGACAAGCTCGATGCGGTTAAAGAGCACGAAGAAAAATTCCGCATTGTGGAGCGAGAGCTGATTACCCAATTGGAGCGGCTGGCGCAGGATCGGGTTAAGGCAGAAAAATATCAGCGCTTGCGGGCAGAGTTTCAGGCAAAGACGCAGTGGGAAGCGGTGCTGGCCTGGCAGGCGCAGGTGCAGCAGGTGGAGCAGGTGGTGGCGCAGCTTGCAGCGGGCGATCGCTCGTTGACAGATCTGGCGCAACAGCTTGAGGCGCTGCAAGGCCAGATTCGCACGTCAGAGGCGATGCTAGAGCAGATGAATATGCGGGTGAAAGCCCTGGGCGAAGATGAGCAGTTGGCGCTGCAATCAACCCTGGCCACGCGTGAAGCAGAGCTACGCCAGATGCGGCGGCAGGCCCATGAGCTAGACACGCAGCGACAGCAGGCAGACGCTGCGATCCAGCAACATCAGCAGGAGATTCAGCAGGCCACGCAGGAACTGGCAGAAGTGGAGCGGGCGATCGCCCACCTCACCACGCACGATTTGGTGACGCTGCGGCGGCAGTGCGACGCCGCCCAGCAAACGCTGCACCATAGCCGCGCCCAGGCCGATGAGATCGCCGCTGCGTCGGACGCCTGGGTGCAAGAGCAGGCGGCGTTGCGCCGCCAGATTGAGGCGTTGCAGCAGCAGGTCGAGCCTCAGCGCACTGAGCAGGCACGCTTGCAAGAGCGGGCCACCCAACTGCAGCAAAAAATTCAGGAGCAGACAGACGCGCTGGGGGCGATCGCCCAGTCGCTGCAAGCCCAAGCAGCAGACCGAGACGCTGTGCAGGCTCAGCATGATCAAGCGGTTACCCAGGTGCAGCAATTGGCAGGGGCGATCGCCACGGCTGAGCAAGACCTCAGCCTTCAACAAGAGACCCAGACCCGACTGCTAGCCGAGCAGCGCGATCGGCAGCGGCAGCTCGACAAGCTCGAAGCCCAAGCTCAGGCCACCCAAGAGGCCCAAGGCACTGGCGCAGCCCAAGCCATTTTAACAATGGGATTGTCGGGCGTGTGTGGCCTAGTGGCGCAACTGGGACGAGTGGATGCCCAGTATCAGCGGGCGCTAGAACTGTCAGCGGGCGGGCGGCTGGGCAATATTGTGGTGGAAGATGATGGCGTTGCGGCAGCGGCGATCGCCCTACTCAAGCAGCGCAAAGCCGGACGCGCCACCTTCTTGCCGCTTACCAAAATTAGACCCTCTAGCTTTAAGCCCCTGCCCGCCTGGAACCGCCCTGAGGGATTCATTGACTATGCGGTGAACCTGATTGACTGCGACGACCGCTATCGCGAGGTGTTTGCCTATGTGTTTGGCGGCACGGCAGTATTTGCAGACTTGGCGACCGCGCGACCCTACCTGGGCAAGTTTCGCATCGTCACACTGGATGGTGAGCTATTAGAAACCAGTGGCGCGATGACGGGGGGTAGCCTCTCGCCTCAGCGGGGCAGCCTGCGGTTTGGCACCGTTGCCCCAAGTGAATCAGCCGAGGCTGAGGCGTTGCGCGATCGCCTGCAAGAACTCGACCGCATTTTGGGCCGCTGTGACGGGGCGATCGCCCAAGCCAGCGTCACCCTCAAAGACCAAACCGACCGGCTAACTCAGGCGCGGCAACAGCAGCGCGAAGCCGAGCTGCTCTTGGGGCAACTGCAAACCCAGCAAGCCACCCTGGTCGCCCAAGAAGGGCAAACCCGGACTCAGCTCTCCCAGCATCGACAGGAGCTAGGCACCGCCCAAACCCGTCTGCAACAGTTGGATGGCGAGTTGCCTGGGCTAGATGCTGAGCTGCAACAGCAGCGCCATACCCTGGCAGAGCTAGAGGCCAGCCAGACCCATAGCGAATGGCAGCAGATGCAGGCCGCAATTCGCCAGCAGGAATCGGTAGTGGGCGATCGCCAACAGGCCGTTCGCGCCGCCGAGCAGCGCCTGCAAGATTTGGAAACCCAACGCCAGCGACTCCAAGAGCGCCTCACCCAGCAGCAGCAGCGACTCCAAGAGCAACGCCGCCAGCAAACCGCCCAGCTCAACCAGCAAACGGCTCTGCGCCAACAGCAAGACAGCCTACAGCAGCAAATTCTCGCCCTCCAGAGCGACCTAGCCGCCTTAGAACAACAGCTCAAAGCCGCCAAAGACGAGCGCAACGCGACCGAACGACAGTTGCGCGAGCAGCAACTGCTTCAGCAGCAAACGGAGTGGCAGCGTAACAAACTCCAAGAAACTCAGCAAGAGCGCCGCACCGCCCACACGACTCTCGACGCCGAGGTAGCCGCCAAACGGGCAGAATTGCCCGATCCCCTGCCGGATCTGCCTGACGATGCCCCTGATCTCACGACCCTGCAAAATCAGCTGCGATCGCTCCAAAAGCGGATGCAGGCCATGGAGCCTGTCAACATGCTGGCGCTAGAAGAGCACAAGCGCACCCAAACCCGGTTGGATGAACTGAGTCAAAAGCTCGGCACCCTAGAGGAAGAGCGCACCGAGCTATTGCTGCGGATTGAAAACTTCACCACCTTGCGGCAACGCGCCTTCAAAGAAGCCTTTGATGCGGTCAACCAAAACTTTCAGTCAATCTTCGCTGAGCTGTCGGATGGTGACGGCTACCTTCAGATCGACAATATGGAAGACCCCTTTGCCAGCGGCCTCAATCTGGTGGCCCACCCCAAGGGCAAACCCGTGCGCCGCCTCGCCTCTATGTCTGGAGGCGAAAAGTCACTCACCGCGCTCAGTTTTATCTTTGCGCTGCAGCGCTATCGCCCCTCCCCGTTCTACGCCTTCGACGAGGTAGACATGTTTTTGGATGGGGCAAATGTAGAGCGATTGGCTAAAATGATCAAACAGCAAGCGCAGCAAGCACAGTTTATTGTGGTAAGTCTGCGTCGTCCCATGATTGAATCCGCTCAGCGCACCATCGGCGTGACCCAGGCGCGGGGGGCCTTTACCCAAGTCTTGGGGATCGATCTGGAATCTCAAACCGCCACACGGTAAGTGCGAGCCTGTCGATCCTGAATAGCCAGGGTTCAAATTGGCACGATGAATCCGTAAACTTCTATTAATTCTATTAGTATTGATATTTGTAGCGTCGGTGCGATTTGCTCTAAACGCCCCCTTGATTTTAGATTAGGGCGATCGCCCCTACCCTGCATCCTCCCGCCTTAACCCGCTTCGAGATTAGGACTCGGACATGACATCTGAACAAATTCGCCAGCGTTCTGACCTGATCGGAACCCAAGTTATTACTCGCACCACTGGCAAACGGCTAGGGGTGGTTAGCCAAATCTGGGTCGATGTTGATCGGCGGGATGTGGTGGCCTTTGGGGTTCGAGAAAGCGTCATCTCCGGCATTCTGTCGAGTACGCAGCAAACCATGCTGCTGAGCAGCGTCCGTCAAATTGGCGATGTGATCTTGGTGGAAGACGATACCGCCATAGAAGACGACATCAATGTTGATATCTATAGCAGTCTGATTAGCTGTGAAGTCATTACCGAGACCGGCGATCTGCTGGGCAAGGTGCGGGGCTTTAGGTTTGACGCGGAAACAGGCGAGCTTACCTCCATTGTGATTGCCTCCCTGGGGATGGCATTCATTCCCGATCAAGTCGTGAGCACCTACGAGCTATCGATTGACGAAGTAGTCAGCAGCGGCCCCGATCGCCTGATTGTGTTTGAAGGGGCAGAGCAAAAAATGGTGCAGCTGAGTGTTGGCCTGCTGGAGCGGGTTGGCATTGGCCGCCCCCCGTGGGAACGCGACGAAGACGAATATATTATGCCGACGCCAGTGGCGAATCAGCTGGGCACTGGGGTGAAAGCGACTGCACCGCCGCCTGCTCGCACCGCTGCCCCCGCCCGCGATACTTGGGACGATGAAGCCTGGGATCAACGCCGCGAGATCCGCGAACCCATGCGGCAGCGCCAGGTAGAGCCAGATTACTACGATGCGCCTGCGCCCGCCTATCCTGCACCAGAGCCTATTTTGGATGCCGAGTACGAGGAAGATGTGCTGGATGACGTTTGGGAAGATGACGAAAACCCTGAACCGTATCGCGCACCGCAGGTGAATATCCCCGAGCGGCAGCGTGTCGTAGAGTATGAAGAAGAGGATTATTAACCTCTAGTTATCTAGTATTGTGGCTGTGAACGGCGATCGCTCTATGTCAAAGCATACTCAGGCTCATCTCACCCGCAAAATTGAGCGCTTTCGGTCTGAAGACTACAAACAGCTCAAAAAAGAGCAAATGGAATACTACATGGGCGCCAAACTCCTAGAAGTTGGTGTTGATCCCAACAGCGTAGTTTATCGCTGGTCTATGCAGGTTAGCGACAACAACGAAGAGTGGACCTGTAGTGCTTACTGGGCCGACTCGAAAGATAAGCTCCTGCAAGAAGAAGGCGCATAAGCGCGAGTGCATCCCGGTTTTGGGAGATAGCTCTCATCCCCTGCTCAAAAGCGTGCTGTCTGCGAGGTGGGCAACACGATCGAGTTTATATTAACTAGAACGCTTGACATGCGTCTGCATTGCGGACGCAATGTTTCGGTTGGGTGTTGTAGAGATAGCGCCACGACTTTGTCTTCCCCCTGCAGCTCAATCTAGAGGGTTGTTTGAGGAATCAGCAATCCTCTATGGCAATGCTGCTGCACAAAATATACATCTGAACTAGGCTAGCATCTCAACACTTTGAGACCCGGCATTATGGCGTTACTAAATGACAGAATGATTACGGCTATATTTAGAGGAAGCGTTCAATTTTTACAGGCATCGAGTCTTTTTTTAACTTGGGCATCCGCTCCTTTTTGAATGTGAAAAAGGCAAAAAGATACGTATTCAACTATTAACAACTGCTTAATCTAAAGCATTTGCAAAATGGATCAGCCCTATTAAGTGAAGATTGACTAAATGGCCTATATCTAAAGAGATAATTCTTCTCTTTCTTTGTCTGAATTTCCTATAGATGGGTGATACCCCTCCACTCAAATTGGATGGTTCAACATTATAATTTCAAGAGAAAATTTTTTATCCTACTCACACAGTCTCTTGCCAATTGTAAGAACACGCTTAAGCTAATTTAGAAATATATGAAGGCTCCATAAAGAAGCTGGATTACTGTTGCGAGCTAGTCAGTAGGCTCGCGTATAGTTTTAAGAAGATTATGAAGTGCTGATTGTTTTTGAGAATTCATCACCTAAATGCTTGCTTGGTCTTTTACTTTTAATACTCAGAAGTCGCCTTAAGTTTTGCAGCAGCGAGGTTTTCTATCTCTAATGGTTAGTACTCATTCAGATCAATCTCAGATTATGCCATCGAATTCAATGTCTGAGAAACCGATCACGGAACCATTTGTTTCAGTCATTATTCCGGTATACAACGACACAAAACGATTGCAGATTTGTTTGGCTGCATTAGAGCAGCAAACCTATCGACCAGATTGCTACGAAATTGTTGTAGTTGATAATGGGTCTGATCCAGACCAGGACGTAGGGGCGATCGCCACTCAATGTGAGCATGTTGTCGTTATCAAAGAGCTAGCTCCTGGCTCCTATGCAGCTCGAAACAAAGGAATTTCAGTTGCTCGTGGCGATGTCATTGCCTTCACGGATGCAGATTGTATTCCCTCCTCTACTTGGTTAGAAACTGGGGTGAACTATCTATTGGAAAACCCAGACTGTGGGTTAGTGGCGGGCAAGATCGAAATGTTTTTTGACGATCCTGATAACGTTTCTGTTGTTGAGTTGTATGACCACGTTGTGATGGGGTTTCCTCAAGAAGAATTCGTCAAACGGCGCAAGGCTGGAATGACTGCTAACATCTTTACGCGGAAGCCTGTGATCGATAAGGTCGGCATCTTTCGGGCACATCTAAAATCACAGGGAGACTTAGAGTGGGGAGCCCGAGTATTTGAAGCGGGCTTTCAGCAGATCTATGCTGAGGATGTCTGTGTGGCTCACCCTACCCGAAAATCCTTACGCGAGATCTGCCGTCGCACCCTGCGGCTGGCGGGCGGCGTCTACGATATTTATGTCACACAAGAATCCTCAATGTGGAAGCGCAATAAGCGCTTTGTGCGCCTAGTCGCAGATGACTTAGTGCTGCGTGTTGTCGGCACCACAAAAAGCGTATTGCGAGACGAGCGCCTAGGGGGAGTGTCAACCCGCATAAAGGTGCTGGGCATTATCTACCTGATGAAGAGTATCAGCGCTTACGAGAAGATCCGCCTAAGGCTGGGAGGCCGAACTCAGCGGGGATAGCGCTAACTCTAGATTAAGACTCACGCCAATTTCAGGAGATGACATGCGCGTTGCGTTTCTTGTTCACGATTTTCCAAAGTTATCGGAAACGTTTGTTCTCAACCAAGCGACTGGGCTAATTGACCGGGGGCATGACGTCGATATCTACACCAATCGCATTCACGATCCGTCTGAGGCTCATCCTGATGTCGAAACGTATGGGCTCTGGGACAGAACCTATCAACTCCCTGAGACGCCCTCGGGTCTAATCCCTCGGGTGCTTAAGGGGATGTGGTTGGTGATGCGCCATTGGCATCGCAATCCTGCTCTGTTTGGGCGATCGCTCAACCCCTTTCAATGCGGCCTCAGTGCATTAGGGTTTCGGCTGGTCTACCCAGCTACCGTGCTGGCCGATAAAGCCCCCTACGACATCATCCATAGCCAGTTTGGAACCCAAAGCTTTTGCGGAATGCTGTTTGCCCGAGTGCAGCATCCCCGTCCCGCACTGGTGACAACCTTTCGCGGTTACGACATCAGCACCTGCGTCAAGCAGGAGGGGGCATCTGTGTACAGCCCTTTATTTCGAGAAGGAGATTTCTTTCTTGCCAACTGCGAATTTTTTCGGCAGCGTGCGATTGAGCTAGGGTGCGACCCTGCCCAGATTCGTGTGCATCGGTCTGGGCTAGACTGCGCTAAATTTCCATACCGGGCTCGGCAGGCCCCCTCTGATCGCGGGGTGCATCTCGTGACAACGGGTCGATTGGTTGAGAAAAAAGGGATTGAGTATGCGATTCGTGCCGTGGCCTTGCTGCTGCCCAAATACCCCGATTTGCGATACAGCATTATCGGAGATGGGTTCCTACGCCAGCCGTTGCAAGAGTTAATCAACGCCCTCAACCTGAATCAGGCCGTACACCTCCTAGGTTGGAAGAACGAGCAGCAGATTGCTGCGATTTTGCAAGAAGCAGACTTATTTGTCGCGCCGAGCGTCACCGCCGCAGATGGAAATCAAGATGCCCCGGTTAATGTTTTAAAGGAGGCCATGGCGATGGGCATGCCTGTGATTAGCACTTGGCACGGCGGAATTCCTGAATTAGTGGAACATGGCCTGAATGGGTTATTAGTGCCAGAACGTGATGCCGATGCCTTGGCGGCCCAAATCGAACTGCTCATCCAGCATCCAGAGCAGTGGGAGGGCATGGGTCAGGCTGGGCGCGCTGCCGTCGAGCAACACTACAATCTACATCACCTTAATGATCAACTGGTTGACCTATACCAAATGCTCAACCACGCGACTGACGCATCTATTCAGGCGCAGCAGGGGCTCCCTACCAACTTGGCGGGCCCTGCCCATCCTTCAGTGTTGCTCAATAAATAGTTCAAGAATAGTTTTAAAACGGCGCAAGAACAGTGCAATAACAGTCCATCTTCTAAGGGGTTCAACCCATTGTTATCCCTGTGCCAACGGGAGCCAAGATGCATCAGCAAGATGCTTAGGAGGATTTATGTGCCAGTCAAGTTGTTTTGCAAGTTTGCAAGAAAGGTTGCTGCTAGAACCTGCCCCGTTCCCACGGTATAACCGCTTATAGCCGGTCTAGGCATTATGCCCAGCGCGTTGCCCCTTCCTGAGATAGAACAGCTTAAGAGCTGATCAATATAAACCTTACCTATCCCTATAAGGAGAAGAGATGTCCTCGTCCACTGCTATCCCAACTCATGTTTCGAACGGTTCCACCCATCAGTCGTCTGACGATACGCCTTTGGTCACCCTCGTGGTGGTGCCACGAGAGCGGTTTAGCTGCACTGAGCAATCACTCGAAAGCATCTATGTCCACACCACGATGCCGTTTCGCCTCGTATATGTTGATGGCAATTCGCCCAAAGCGGTGCAGCATTATCTGCAGGAGCAATCGCAGGCCAAGGGCTTTACGCTGATTCGCACCGACTATTATCTTTACCCTAATCAGGCCCGCAACATTGGTTTGGCAGCGGTGACGACTCCCTATGTTGTCTTTGTGGATAATGATGTGATTGCGTCGCCGGGTTGGCTAAAGGCACTGGTGCAGTGCGCCGAAGAAACGAATGCCTCGGTGGTGGGGCCCTTGATGTGTCAGTACGAACCTATCCATACAGAAATTCACTTTGCTGGAGGGCAGTCCCACGTTTGGCAAGACAAACTGGGGCGGCGGCGGTTGAGAGAAAAGATGATGGATCAGGGACGTAAGGTTGAGACAATGCGCGATCGCCTTACCCGAACTGAGACAGAACTGGCAGAATTCCATTGTGTGCTGGTGCGGATGTCTATCTTTGAGAAGCTGGGTCAGTTGGATGAACAAATGCTCAACACAAAAGAGCATCTCGACTTTTGCATGAGCGTGCAAGAGGCGGGCGGCACGGTTTATTTTGAGCCGGCCTCGCTTGTCACCTACTTGCCTGGTTCACCGCAAAACTGGGGCGATGTGCATTACTACATGCTGCGCTGGAGCAATGCTTGGACTCTGGACAGCCTAAACCACCTGCGTCAGAAATGGAACTTGGCTGAAGATGGCTATTTCACCTCTAAGTACAAAAAGCTAGGCTGGCGTCGCCACATGACCCTCACCGACCCGCTGGTGAGAAAGCTGACGCTGGGACGCGGCAATTCGCTGCTGTCTCGGGCCTTTGCAAAGGTTGAGTCACGGCTCAATCAATACCTCACCCAGCGCCACGCCCGTCGTCAGCAACACTATCGCCAAACAGTTGCAGAGCCCACACTGAATACTCTTGAGGGCAGCACGGCTCACGCAGCAGATGGGGGCAATTCTGCTGATGTCGGTGAGCTGTCTCAATCAGCCCGATGATTGGGTTGAGACGCTATTCCGTAGCCGCAGCAGGCAAGCGCAGAAGACCCAGTGGGGTGATGTGGAATCCTGTTTGGAGAGGGTTCCACATCATAAAGAACGCAATATTCAAACCTCTACAGTTGTCGCTGTAGGCTCTATCGGACGAGTGCTCTGTCGAAAGCCGGCAATCGGTATATGTGAATGAGTTTTGTTAGGAGTAGGGCGATCGCATGAGCATTAAACAAAAAGCCGTTCGGGGGGTGGTCTGGTCAGCCATCCAGAACTGGGGTAGCCAGGCTGGCACGTTAATCATCTTCTTTATATTGGCGCGGTTGCTGACGCCCGAAGATTTTGGCTTGGTGGCACTGGCAAACGTCTTTCTCGCCTTTATGCGGCTGTTTTTAGAGCAGGGCTTTGGCCAAGCGATTATTCAGCGGCGAGATCTAGAGCCTGAGCATCTCAACACTGCATTTTGGATCAATCTTACGATTGGTTCAGTCGTGGCACTGGTGGGGTTTTCGGTCTCTGGATTAGTGGCAAATGCGTTTGAGCAGCCTGCGCTTACGCCCATTCTGCAATGCTTCTCAGTGTTGTTTGTGATTTCGGCACTAGGGCAGGTGCAGCAGTCGATTCTAGAGCGCAAGTTTGAATATAAAACTATCGCTGCGCGGTGGTTGGTTGCCACCTTTGCGGGGGGTGCCGCAGGGATTACGATGGCGTTTTTGGGGTATGGGGTGTGGAGCCTAGTGGCCCAGCAGATTGTGTATGAGGTGCTGGGAACACTGACCCTCTGGATATTCAGCGATTGGCGACCCGGTCTGAGTGTATCGGTTCGGCATTTCCGCGACCTGTTTGGGGTGGGCATGCACATCATGGGGTTCAACTATCTCAGCTTTTTGAACACCAAGGCCAATGACTTTTTGGTGGGCTATTTCTTTAGCCCGGCAGCGCTGGGTTACTATAGCGTGGCCTATCGAGTGCTGAATGTGATGACGCAGCTCTTAGTGAAAACCAGTCGCGATGTGGCGCTCCCTACATTCTCTCGGCTACAGGATGACCCGGAACGATTTCGTCGGGCCTTTTATACGGCAACGCAATTAACCAGTGCGATCGCCATGCCGACGTTTCTGGGCATGGCAGTCCTGTCTCCAGAACTGGTGCGAGTGCTGTTTGGCGAGCAGTGGTTGCCGTCGGTGCCCCTGATGCAGGTGCTGACGCTAATGGGGATTTTGCGCTCTATTACCTTTTTTAAGGGCTCGGTGTTTATTGCGATGGGCAAGCCTGCTTGGTGGTTTTGGCTAAGCGCTTTGAATGCAGTACTGAATTTGACAGGGTTTGCGATCGCCTATCGTTGGGGCATTTTTGCAGTAGCGTCAGCTGCGGTGATTCGGTCATACCTAGTCTTTCCAATTGGGCAATGGGCTATCAGCAAGCTCATCAAAGAAGGGTTGGGCAAATACCTTCGCGTCTTTATTTCGCCGCTCATGAGTGCGTTAATCATGGCGGCAGCTATTTTAGCTATCAAGCAAGCGCTCATTGGGTGGCTAAGTCCCTTGGCTCTTGTCGCTGTGTGCACTGCATTTGGCGCAGTGGTCTACCTGTCTCTAATTCGCCTGGTTGCCCCCCAGCTGTTCGAGCAAGTGATTGATATTGCCCGCATTGTGATGTCAAAACCAAAGCCTCAGAGCTAGCTGCGGGTTATCCTCTGCATCAATTGAAACGCGGCAGCATCAAACTATACCCAACAGCCAAGGCCAACAAACAGGCAGACTCGATTGGGTTGATCAAGGCTAATCCACTTCCTGCCGCAAGTGTGTGACTTCTAGAGGGCCGTGGCTAGACAATAATGGGATAGCGCCAGGGCTGAGTTCAGCTCTGGCGCTATCCCTATGCGTTTGATAGCATCGTCTCCATTCCGCGTCTAGAAGAGTAAAACAGCGCTAGGCTCTCAAATTAGCGCGTTAAGCGTAATGCAGCCTATGCAGCACCTTTGATTTGAAGATCAATGGTAGATAGCGCTAATCCCCCAAGATGCTTTTGACTAAAGCCCAGGCTATACAGAAATCTGAGTAATGCAGAACTTTAGGTTAGGTGAATTTTGGTGGATGTTCTATGAGATCCTAGTAGCTTATTACAACCTCCGTTTGGGGTGAGGCGAATTTTGGCTCATCCTGGACTCAAGTTGTTTCAGCACTTGTCCGACTGTTGCTGTCTGTCACTAATGGTTAGGCTTCGTGCGCCCAGGATGCAATTGAGGCGGCGGCTCTCCCCGGCCCTGCGTCACTGAAATCGGTATGCTGCACAACTCTTTATGAAGTCTCTTTATAAAGTAGGCGCACCGCGCACCGCAACGGAACCAGAATAGCCGGTTAGCGCCTGCGACTGGCAGGGAGCTACCGCATGTCTCTAATCAGGGGCTACGGTAACAAATTCATAACTGATTTGACTGCGTAAATTTTAAGGATGGTGTTATGGCTGACGCTGACGTTCGGCGTGTGTTTATTTGTGGATCTGCCCTGCGGGGGCAGCCCGACCACCAAAATCTGGGGGATGCTACATTTGTCCGCGAGGCGAAGACCCAGCCCATTTATCGACTGCATTCGGTGCAGAATGGCTGGCACCCTGGCATCTATGAGATGGGTGAGGGGGGGATTGCCATCCCCGGTGAAGTGTATGAGTTGACCCTAGAGCAGTTTGACTATTTGGCTGCAAATGAACCACCGCATATGTATCCCCATGAGGTGCAACTTGATCAACATGAGACGGCGATCGCCTTTCTCTACCCCAAAGCGTTGATTGATGAACACGGATGGGACGATGTGTCGCACTATGGCGGCTGGATTGCCTATAAGCGGGCGATCGCCTCCGCATCTGCATAACTCAAAATCCGGCTTCTAGCTTCTGAAGGATCTTGGGTTTGAGGGTGTCAATTTCGGTTTTGAGCAGGCTGCGGCTCACGCTAAACTGTGCCACCGACGGCGCCATTTGCCCCGCTGTCACCCAGTCCTTCAGCAGCGTGCACATTGCAGGATCGATGGGCACTGTCAGCACGTCGCTGCACTTGCCTGGATCTTCTTTGGCAAACATCATCACGTGATATTGCCCGGTCTCACTCAATAGCCGCGCAATTTTCTGGCCCTGAGAGGTTTTTAGATCCAGATAAGATGGTAGCCAGCGCGCTCCATGCTTGGGGTTATACAGCACCGTTAGCCAGGCCAGCGTGGGATGAGGAGACGGGGTAAATAGGAACTGGTTGTAGCGAGTGCAGGTTTTTCGTTTTTGCACATCTTGCCGCGACAGCATCACCCACAGCGTTGCCAACATACCCTGGCTTGTGCGAATGGCATTGGGAAAGCAAATTTCGCCAATGGGCTGGTTTGACGGCCAGGTGGCTAGCCGAAATACATCTTCCGGCATTACCACGCTGGGCGTGCTGGGCGGTTCAATAATAGGAACTTTTGATAGCACATCGCCGATGCGCCTGCCAATTTCTCTCCCAGAGCCAAAGCGTTGGTCGAAGGGTTCCAGTGCTTTAAGCACTTCACTGATGGCTTGGGGGCGATCGCCCGGATGCTTTGCCAAGCAGCCCATCACCAACGTTTCTAAGGCCTTGGGCACCTTGACAGCAGGATTAGCCTCGACCAATGTGCGCGGCGAATGATGATGATGTGCTTTATACCAACCGCCAAAGGTATGAGTTTCTGCATTTAGGGGCATTCGCCCTGTCAGCATTTGAAACATCATGACGCCCATGCTGTAGATATCTGAGCGAGCATCAAGTTCTTGCCCTTCCATCTGCTCGGGCGATGCATAGGCCAGCGTGCCCATAAAGCAATTTGTTTGGTTCGCATCGTTCTCCTGCATGGTTTTGGCAATGCCAAAATCCAGCACTTTTGCCAACTCGCCCAGGCTATCGTCGCGGCACACCATAATATTGCTGGGCTTAATGTCGCGATGCACAATGGGGCACACCTTGCCATCAATGATGATGCCCTGATGCGCCGTTTGCAGCCCTAGCCCAATCTGGCGACTAAAATTTAAAAACTTAGGTAATTTGAGCGGCTGCTGCATGATCAACTCACCTAGCCCATGCCCCTTTAAATGCTCCATCACATAAAAGGGCACTTCGTTCTCATCGACGCCGTAATCGGTGACGCGCACAATGTGAATGCTGCGTTGCCCTAATTGAGCGCAGGTCGTCGCTTCACGCTCAAAGCGATCGCGCATTCGCTGATTTAGCAAGGTTTGCGCCAAAAACTTGATGGCCACAGGCACCCCGCCCAGCAAAATATCCTTCGCCCCGTAGACCCGACCCATAGCGCCCTGGCCTAGCAGTTCGACAAGCTGATACCGATCGATTAATACCCGACCAATGTTTGGGTCTGTCATCCGCTCCAACTCCGTCGTCTCGATGTTCGAGAGGACTTAAGATCCTTTGCCCTTCTTCACAGGGAAAGCATGAACATCCGCAAAAAGATTCCCTAATTTTCCAGCAATACTAGCGGTTTAAGCATTGGCCGCACCACAGGATCGAATCCGAATGGCGGATAACTAGGGCGGGGATAACTACAGCAGAGCAGCCGTTGATTCCCGGCCATCGTCCAAAACCGCATCTTAAGACCGTTTAGGCAAATACGCCTGTAGAAGGCTCTGACTTGCCAGGGTCTGAGCGAACCGCGCTATTTGCTGCCCCCTTCATCCTAGTCGTGCCCAACGCTATTGTGCTCAACGTGCTGATGGGTATTGGTCAGGGGCCAAAAGCGCTTGCTCGATACCCATGACCAACCTCATTGGCAATGGCTACCTTACAGATTGCCCAAATTGAGAACAGCTCCAACAATCCCAGGCGCAACTGAATAGAACCAGAAAATTCGCGCCGCTGGGACAAAGCCCCGATACACTTGGTATGAGGTTGCTACGTCAGGCAACCCAGAACAGGGAGAGAACGCGATGAGTGGGCAGATTTTATTGGTTGATGATGAGCCAGGGCTGCGGCAGGCAGTTCAGGCCTATTTAGAGGACAGCGGGTTTACCGTGAGTACTGCCAGCAATGCCCAGGAAGGTTGGGATTTGCTTGAGCAATCGTTGCCTGACCTGGTTATTTCTGACGTGATGATGCCTCAGGTTGACGGCTTTCAGTTTCTTGAGCAGATGCGAGACGATCCGCGCTTTGAGACGCTACCCGTTATTTTTCTCACTGCGAGAGGCATGACCTCTGATCGAATTCAGGGCTATCAGTCGGGGTGCGACGCGTATCTTCCCAAACCGTTTGACCCAGAAGAACTGGTTGCAATTGTCACGACCCTGCTCGAACGCCGTAACACCCTGACGAAAGCTGCCAGCGATGGCGATCGCTCCGACATCGCTGAAATCCGCGAGCAGATTGCTCAAATTAAGGCCATGCTGACTCAAAAGGGCGGTATTGTGCAAACGCCTTCTCCGATCACCATCGACTTCACCCCGCGCGAGCAAAGCGTGTTGGACTTAGTGGTAGAAGGCCTAATGAACAAAGAAATTGCCAAGCGGTTAGAGACTAGCGTTCGAAATGTAGAGAAGTACGTCAGCCGTCTGTTTAGCAAAACCGGGACCAATAGCCGTACAGAACTAGTGCGCTATGCGCTGGAACATGGCTTGGCCAAGTAAGCTTGAGCGACGGCTCTTTCCCGCTTCACCCTTAACATCCACAGCACGACCTATACTCCGAGAGGGCGTTAAGGAACCGCACCATGCGCGGTTCCTTAACGCCCTCTCGTGTTTTTCTGTGTTGCGCGCAGTCTACACAACATAGAAAAACATCAATAACTTGTGCTTACCTGAACTGACACTGAGGAGCTCAAACCAGAAAATCAGAACTGCCTAATGGAAAATGCATTTCTTTTTACAGAAACCTTACAGAGCTCTCCGGATTTTTATATTTAGGGAGTGTGAAGCTCTCCCCAAACTTACCCAGAGGCATTGTGAAGTTTGCGTATATACCGGGGGGGTTTCTCCCAGCACCCGAGGAACTGAGATAATCTTGAAACTCAAGGAACGTTGGACAACCTAAGTGTAGTGTAGAGAGGCGTTTAGCGCTATTAGGGTGTCCACTAAGTAGAGCCGCATCCATAGAAGTGCCATGGTTTATCCATTGATTTTTAGTTTTGATGCTTCATTTATCGTTTGATTCAGTCCTCATTTAAGCGGCTAAAGGTGACTAGACCAATCACCCATAACGTCTGCATCAGTAAACGCTTCATACTACCGTTCACCTGTCTATTGTCGCCAAGATTCTGTAAGGATAAAGGTTATGTCCTCCCCACAATTATCACCAGAATTTAAACTCGATCTGCGCTCTCCGGGCTCAGCACGGCTTCGACGTGGGGCTGCGCTATCTTGGCTGCGTGTGCTAACGCTCATGTTGCTTGACGCGCTGCTCTTGTCTGCCAGTTGGACGCTAGCACGCGCGATTGGAACTCAAATGCAGTCCCCTTGGACAGGGCCAGAGGGGTCTCTGTTCTTGTTGGTTATCCTGGCAGTTTGCGTGGGCGTAATTGCGGCACGCGGTTTATACTCTCCGGGCGATCGCCGTCGTGATTACATTGGGCTGACTCAATCTATTTCTTTAGCAGTGTTTCTAATTTTGCTCACTGCGTTTCTATATGATCCTAATCAGTTCGTATCGCGATCCACCTTTTTGCTGTTCTGGTCATTTGCCGTCACCTTTGTCTGTCTAGGGCGGTTCTCAGTAGAGGTGGCCGTCGATCGCTCGCGACGCAAAGGTGCCATTCGGTACCCCATTTTTATCATCTCGGATGATGACCAAGAAGCCTACCGCAGTCTGCTGTCACGCGAAAATCGATACGACATCCTAGGCGTGGCCGATAGCAGTTGCCTTGATCGGAACCGTCGTGAAGAAACTCTATTAAGGATTAAGCAATTGGGGATCGCCGAGATTTTTGTCTCTTGGGAGTCGGTTAAAAACCGAATGTTTGTCTGCTGGCATTTTCAGACTGCCGGTGTTACAGTGCATCTCCTTCCCAACGGTGTTGAACCAGCCCTCCCTAAATCAGAACTTTGGATTATTGGCGGTCAGCCTTCTGTGACATTTGCACCGCCTGCCATTACAGGTACTGACTTTTGGATGAAGCGTCTGTTCGACTTTTTTGGGTCTGCAGCATTGATTCTTGTGTTTTCGCCTATCCTTATGGCTCTTAGTATTCTGATTCGGCTCGATTCTCCTGGTCCCATCTTCTTTCGACAAACCCGCATGGGGTTGCATGGGCGCAAGTTCAAGGCATGGAAGTTCCGCACAATGGTGCAAAATGCTGACAAATTGCAGAAAGAGTTAGAAGCTCGTAACGAGATGAAGGACGGGGTATTGTTTAAGCTAAAGAATGATCCTCGCATTACCAAAGTTGGCAACGTGTTGCGGCGCTATAGCTTGGATGAGTTGCCCCAGTTGTTCAATGTGCTGCTAGGTGAAATGAGCTTAGTCGGCCCGCGCCCTCTGCCCTTGCGCGACATTGAACGATTCTCTGAGTATCACTATCTTCGCCATGAAGTTTTGCCCGGCATCACGGGGCTGTGGCAAGTCTCTGGGCGCTCCGATATTACAGACTTTGAACAAGCGATTGGTCTGGATATTTACTACATTGAAAACTGGTCGCTCTGGCTGGATCTTAAGATTTTGCTAGATACCGTGGGGGTGGTTTTACTCAAGAAAGGTGCTTACTAAGTCAAACAGTCTTCGACCCATAAGACGCCAATGGAATCAAGATAGGGTGTGTCATGGTATGACACACCCTATCTTGGCTTAAGAGCGATTCCCGTGACGTGAGTTCGGTAGCGTTGTTTCATCTCCGTAGCGTGAGTTTGAAACAACGCCACGCCGTACTGTTTCCGACGCAGACAGCACGATTCTAGACACTGGCCAAACTGTTATGGGGTTAACCTGAGTTCGACAACGAGTGAAGTGCTGAAAGAAAGGCTGAGGGTTACGCTCAAAGTATTGAATTCTAAGCACCTCAGCCATGTCTTTGAGTCTAGCGCGCCTCGACTTGACCCAAATCTTCT